>FLOH01000246.1_pt1 | contig 139869 bp, 141 predicted proteins | sample 756751 | NCBI WGS metagenome assembly FLOH01 (sample SAMEA4026879, study PRJEB14308) | marine metagenome | biome: coastal water; material: water | depth 74 m
TTACTTAGGTTCAAGAATTTAACGCAACACTCTTGGCGCGAAGCGCCAAAGATGATATGTTGAATTCCTATGAATAAATATAAAAGATTGGGTATAGATGAGCGAGAAGAAATTAGTCGTATGCTCGCTCAAAAATGTTCTTTTCAATCAATCGCTACGTCTTTAGGTCGCAATGTTAGTACTATCAGTCGTGAAGTCAGTGCTGGTAGCTGTAATAAGTATACCTACCGCGCAAACAAGGCGCAAGCCCGTTCAGTCAGAAATAGCCGTAAAAGAAAGGCTGGCAAGTATGCATTGGATGATAATTTAAAGCTCAAACGGTATGTTTACCGTAAACTACGTCTCAAATGGTCTCCTGAACAAATTGCCAAAACATTGAAAAAAGATTATCCTACAGATAATACTATGAGAATTTCACCTGAGGCAATTTATACATATATCTACGTTCTACCCAGAGGATCACTCAAAAAGGAACTCTTAGCTTGTTTACGACAGAACCGTAAGCGTCGACATAAGCAGAAACGAGGGGTTCAGGCTAAGCGAGAGCTAGAGGACATGCTAAGCATTGAAGAGCGACCCAAAGAAGTGGAAGATAGAATCATTCCTGGACATTGGGAGGGTGATTTAATTATTGGAAAGAACAATCGTTCGGCTCTTGGCACTCTAGTTGAGCGCACGACCCGCACGACTATCCTTATCCCTGTTAAAAACCGAGAGGCAGAAACTGTTGCCAAAGCTTTTGCTAAAGAAGTTAAGAAACTCCCTCAACAAATGAAACTATCAATGACTTATGACCAAGGTAGAGAAATGGCCAGACACAAGCTATTCACAAACATTACTGGAGTAAAAGTATATTTTGCTCATCCCAAGAGTCCATGGGAACGAGGTACTAATGAAAACACCAACGGTCTTATCAGGCAATACTTCCCAAAAGGAACTGATTTTAAAAAGATATCTAGATATGAAGTGAAAAGAGCGCAAGATCAACTTAATGGACGACCTAGAAAAGTATTGAACTGGGAAACACCTTATGAGGTCTTTAAACAATTAATTAATTCTAATGCTGTTGCATTAGAAAGTTGAAACCAAGTTATATATATTATGCTTACAAAAGAACAATTAGTTTCTTTTTTGAAAAAGAAATATAATCCCACAGTTATTTTATTAGGCGGTTCTAGGGTTAATGGTACACACAGAGGAGATAGTGATTGGGATATTTATCTAATAGGTAAATATAGGGAGGAAAATGAGAGAGTGGCTATGCAATATAAAGATGAACATTTAGACTTGGCTTTATTCCCAATAAATCATCTTAAAGATAATATCTTAAAGATTTTTTATGGTCCGTTAAGTGATCTTGAAGTACTATTGGATAATGATAAAAAACTAGGCGATAAGATAGTTAACGCGACACAGAAAGCTTATAAAATAGGACCTAGAAAATTACCCAAGAAAGAATTAAAAGAAAAATTTGAAGATCTAAATAGAATTTTAAGCAAAATACAGGGATACAATAAAATGCCAGAAGCTTCCTTTTTTCACCTTACCTCTTTTTACCAAGCAATCATTCCATTTTGGTTTCAATTACATCAAGAGTGGTCTAGACCAGTACAATACGCTATTCCTATTATACAAAAAAGAGATAGGAAATTGTTTAAATTATTAAATAAGCTTTGTCTTGAGAGTGCACAAAGTAAGAGAATTGTAATTTGCAAGAAAATTTATAAGCATCTATTAAATAATGTGACTTCAAATTAGTTTTAAATTTAACGAAGGTAATCTTGTATTATACCAAGCACTGCAAAACTTTGCGGTGTTTTGTTTTACCTCCAAATACACCCCCATAAGTTCGGAAAACAGGTAATCTGGGGAGCTGAGCTTTAAAAAGTCAATAAATTAGCTAAAACTAGCTAATTTTTTGGTTCTAACTTAGGTGACGGGGGCGGGATGGTTAGAACTAAAGTAGATAAAATGATATACTAATATCATAAATACTTGCTATATAAGTAAACAAATAAAATATATGAATAGAAAAGAAAAATACACTCACATTGATTTAGAGACATCTGAAAAAGTAGATAATGGATGGGGTGAGGTGCCTGAGCGACAATCTACTGACACAAATAGAGAAGAATGGCTAGAAAACCTATCACCTAGTGATGTTGTTGCAGTGCATGTTACAAATACATTTCCATCAGATGATAAAATTAGGAGTCACACCGGTTGGGAATTAGAAACAGGTGAAGAAGGAAGAGTAAGGGATACTGTACATTTTACGTTAAATAACGTAGTTACTAAAAGTCACGGAGGAATAGAATATAGGGGCAGTTGGGAACAAAGAAATTTTGCGGTTTTATCTCCCCTGGAAAATTTCAAAAAAGATCAGATTGAATTATTTAGTAAGGAAGATACTTTCGTAAGAGGAGATTTTTCAATTGTAGAGGGATCAACCATTTTAGTTCATTGGGAATCAATTACAACACTAAGAGACAAAGGGTTAATTAGTGAAGAAGAATTATCTGATATTTTTAAAAGAATAGGTACAGAAGATCAGTATGTTGGAACTAAGCACTCTCCTACACCAGAAATTAGTATAGAAAAAAATGGTATCAAATATTTGATATGCGATCTATCTGGAGAAAATTTTAGGGACAGATTAGAATGGGAAATTGCGAATATGGGTTATAAATATGAGGGTGATCGTAGTGATGCAACTTCTGGATTTAGTCAGATGGGTGATAAATATGATTTATATAATAAGGGAACTCATGATTCTCACGATGAAGTTGGAGATGAATATTGTGGTATAAAGGTTGATACATATTTAAATAAAATTATTTCTACTAGATTATTAAAAAATACATTTGAAAGCAAAGGATATGAATCAGAAGAAGCTTCAATTGAGGCTTTAGAAAATGAAATACATATATCTAAAAAAGATATGATGGGTATTCATAATCAGTCAGAAACGATATCCGAAACAGAATGGCGAACAGGTAATCAAATCAAACTAAAAATTGCCCAGTCATTATCAGAGACAAAGATATTACTTGAGGGATATATCAATAATCTAGCAGATGGCAAAAGAAGAGATATGTTATTAGAGTTTACTGAATGGATAGGTGACTATAAAGACAATCATTATTCTGAAGAAAAATATGATGTAGATAAAACTATTAGTAAGCTGAAAATAATTTTTAGTGTCAGAGACTTAAATAATAAAATTTATAACAAGGGTGATGTTCAATATGGTCTTAAAGAGTTGGATATTAAATTAAAACACTTCATATGCATGTTGAATACTCCTACTTTAAACAGCGAAGATAAATTAAAAATAGTAGATTTTTTTAGTGAAATCAAAGAAGTTTTAGATAGAATGTTAAGTAGGGATGAGGTAGATGGTAAAACAAAAGAGGGTATCATCAAAATGATTGAATTTATAAAAGAAAAAATAAAAACATAGAAAAGTGAATTTAAATCTAAAACTTATAATATTTTTTACCTAAAATAAGTCATTTCTTTACCAATCTCAGTCCGAACATAGTCCGTCCCTCGGAGCAAATCCAAATTCTTGGCTAAAACTAGCCAAGTTTTTTTATACCGCGGTTACCGTTTCCGAACTCTGGTTGCATATATAATTATTAAAATGTATAATATCAATATCTAATTTTTAATATAAAAAATATATGGCAGGTGAACCAATGGAAAGTAATCAATTTGATACGGCAAGATTACTAGAAAATCCTGAGACCACAAAGCCATTTAGCTTAGGTGAGGATGTAATACCTTTACTTGAAAAAATGAGGCAAAATGCAACAGAAGACGAATCGCGTGTGAGATTGACATCTGAACTTGCTTTACAATTAGCAGATTATTTAGATATAAATAAGGATGTAGCTAATTTATCAGAACTAACTTATAAAGTCAGGATGCTGGGAAAGTTGATTGGACAAACATGCCGTCATTATAAGGATCGGGCACTTATTGGAGAACAAACTATCTGGTTTGGAAGCTTGGAAGCAGTTCATAACGATCCTACTGATTCTAAAAAAGGAATTAAAGGTGAAAGCTTTGTACCTAGTGCCGAAATGATGGATAAACTACCTGATGCCATTTTAGCTGATGATATGCTTTCAATGAAAATATATAACGCATTACAAGAAGGTATTATAGGAGGTTTGATGGAAGATTTTAATTCAGATTGTGATAACCTTTGGGAAGGATCTGCAGCAAAATAAAAATTGTCTAGTTTTTTTTCAGAATATTGTAGCCTGTTTTTGCAAGCAGGCTATTTTATTTATACTAAAAAAACACTGTTTTACCTCCAAATACACCGTAATGAGTTCGGAAAACAGGTAATCGGGGGAGCAAATTCAAATTCTTGGCTAAAACTAGCCAAGTTTTTTTCTTTTTATTATTACTGCTAGAATTATTATATAAAAAGTATTATAATATTAGAGAGTAAGTACTAATGGTTAAAAATGAGGCTAAAGGAGGTATTGGTGACAAAAATATGTTTTAAAGAATTGCCTCCTTTGGGGGCCGCAATCAAAATAACCAGGACACACAAGAAAGATGACGACTGGGTCATCCAAGCCTTTGTTGTTTCGCACAGAGGTTGGAATCCAAAATCGGGGTCATCATCCTCTGCTTATCTTTCTGATGGGACATATATTAGGAAGGAAGGGAAAGATTGGTTGTGGTTTAACGGTAATTGTGAAAAAGGTGGGTGTCAAATTGAACCCATTTCAATTTTGAGAATTTTTCTTTCATTAGTATTTTTTTCGGTAAAAGGAGGTAAAAAATGAAACAAATCCTCGCGGTTCACCCCTAACGCATCCCAAAGGAGATGCCAGTGGATACAATCATCACTCGTACTTCATTGTATATTTATAACCGACTAGGTTGTAAATATACAAAGGAGTTCATACGGGTGATGTTTTGTTTTACCTCCAAATAAACCTCAATAAGTTCGGAAAACAGGTAATCTGGGGAGCTGTGATCTATACCCCAAAAAGTGGACACTAAACGCAGTGTTCATTTTTTGTATTCAAATTTCTATGTTTGAATATTATATTTTAAATATGATATACTAATTAAAAAATGAATCTTAAACAAACGATTAAAATATTAAATACTTTATTAAAAGAAAAAGAACCAGATATATTTAATGGCGAGTGGATAAAAAACAATAATATTTGTGTATATAATTCTATTATATCAAACATTAGAAATCCCTTAGAATATATCGATTGGGACAGAGTAGTTCAATCGTTAGATAAAAAGTACCAAAAAAGATGGAACCATAATTATGGATTAGAAAAAAGAAAAGGGGTAGATAATAACATTGAATCAAAGTTAATATTATCAATATATAACAAACAATTATATACATTTATTCAAACAACGGAGAGTAAAGAAAGATTAATGTGTGATAGTATATCTATTGATCTGGTAAGAATGATACAGAGGGGCAACAACGGGCTTGAAAAAGAACTAATAAAATTATTAAGATTTACAGTTGATATTTGGATTGAAAATGATTGCCAATTATCAAGATGGTATGGTTATACAGATGAGTTAATATCTCAGATAAGGGGGTGTATAAAAAGATATCGTTATAGTGGTTCATTTTTAGGTTATTTATACAAAACCTTAGAATATTCATCTAGAGGACTTTATCAATTTTGCGCTTATTCGTTGGATAACGTCGATAATGAAAATAGAAGAATTTTAGGGAATGTATAATATTTTATCCACAGGTCATATTTACTAATCTGATATAATCTGATATAGTTAAAATATTAGATTAAAATATATGTCAAAAATCAATAAATTTAATAAAAGATTAGATAATGTACCTAATAATATCTGGTCTTTAGTTGCTCAAATTGATCAATTACAAGGTCAATGGATTGCAGGGGCAAAATTAAGCCCTCAAGTTTTGGGTCGCTTAAAGAAATCTGTTTTGGTGACTTCGACAGGGGCTTCGACTAGAATTGAAGGAGCTAGACTTTCTGATACTGATATTGAAAAAATGATGCGTGGTATATCTATGCAAAAATTTGCCAATCGAGATAAACAAGAAGTTCAGGGTTATTATAATCTTCTGGAAAATGTATTTAACTCTTGGAAAACCATAAAACTTAGTGAAAATACCATTAAACATTTTCATAGTGAATTACTTAAATTTACTGATAAAGATCAAAAACATAAGGGGGAGTATAAAAAACAAGAAAACAAAGTATTGATGATTAATGACGTTGGCAAATCAGTTGGCATTCTATTTGATACTAGCCCAGCTTATTTAACTCCCAAAGAAATGCAGGAATTAGTTGAATGGACTAATGACAGTCTAGAAAATAATAAATATCATCCTATATTGATTATAGGTAATTTTTTAGTACAATTTTTAAAGATACATCCATTTACTGATGGTAATGGCCGATTATCCAGAGTTTTAACTAATTTATTACTTCTAAAATCGGGCTATGAGTATATGCCCTATGTGTCTCATGAAAAATTAATTGAAGATAATAAGCCTGAATATTACATTGCCTTACACAGAAGTCAAAAGACAATTGGGACAAAAAAAGAAGATATTTCTAAATGGCTTGAATTTTTTCTCACTATTTTTTTGGAACAATCCAAAAAAGCAGTTGAATTACTGTCAAATGAAAATATTGAAAAATTACTCACAGCTAAACAGATGGCTGTTTGGCAGTATATACAGAAAATAGATGATTCAGCCACTCCTATGAAAATAGCTGAAAAGACAAAAGTCGCTCAGCCTACTGTGCGACAGGCTTTAGATAAATTAATGAAACTAAAAAAAATTGAAAGGGTTGGTCAGGGTCGTAGTACAAGTTATATAAAACTGTAATTTACCTATACTTAGGAAAAACTAACCTCAGCCAGGTTCGTGCTAAGTCCAGTCCCCGGAGCGATGATGGGACAAGATTTTAAAAATGTCTTGTTTTTATTTTATCTTTACTTCTGTCGACATATTTTGTATACTATAAGTATTATGACTAAAGTAATAAAAATAAAAAATCAGATAAGACCAATACTAAAAAACCATCAAGTAAAAAAGGCAGCTATTTTTGGATCTTATGCTCAAGGTACACAAAGGAAATCTAGTGATCTTGATTTAGTTATTCAGTTTTCAGGAAAAAAAAGTCTATATGATCTAGTTGATTTACAACAAGCATTAGAAGATAAATTGAATATGAAAGTTGATTTATTAACATATAAAGGAATTAATCCATTATTAAAAGCTTTTGTGGATGCATATCAGATTAAAGTTATATGAAAAAAGAACCATTAATTTTTATACTCCACATCAAAGATTGTCTAGCTCATATTGATAGACATCTGGCTAGGATAGATAAGAAGGCTTTTGTTAAATCAGTTAAAACTCAGGATGCCGTTTTGAGGCGTATAGAAATAATTGGAGAAGCAGCAAATAAAGTGCCTGCTGGATTTAGGAAAAAATATCCAGAAATAAAATGGAAAAGCATAATTGGGGCAAGGAACATATTAATTCATGAGTATTTTGGCGTCAATTTAGATCTAATTTGGCAAATAATCAAAAAAGATTTGCCAATTTTAAATAAGCAAATAGAGCAGATTTTAGAAGATAATAAACAGAAAATTTTGGATTTAATAATAAAAAAGTAGGCTACCATATTTTTATCTTAACACAGCCAAAAAAAGTTCTGATAACATCTCTATACGCGAGCAAATCCAAATTCTTGGCTAAAACTAGCCAAGTTTTTTTATACCGCGGTTACTGTTTCCGAACTACTATTGTAATCAGAAATTAGATTACGTATAATATCTATGTTCGCCAAAGGTGGTATGCCAAATGAAATTAGCTCTGTTAGGTATTGTTGTTGCGCTTATAGCTGGTCTTGTCTTGGGCTTCCAGGGTGGCCACTATTCCGCACAGGGTTCTGCTAGAAATCTGGATATGGGGGAATATGTAGTTAAACCACTCTGTCAGTTCGATAAGGCAGTGGTCACAGTGAAGAGCAACAAGGGTGACTACCAGTCTTACGTCGACTTGCCAGACAAGTGCGCGGAAAACTGTGATCAGAATGCTCGCATTCTGAAGTACAGCTTTGAAGGTTGTGACTGGGAGAAATAGAGAAGTATAACAACTAACTGGCGAACAGCACAATGGGGGAACGAATATTAACTATCCGTCCTTGTGTCTATTTACTAAATAGCAAATTGAGTAAATAGATGGGAGGTTATGACGGGTAGTTTTTGTTTTACCTCCAAATACACCTCAATAAGTTCGGAAAACAGGTAATCGGGGGAGCAATATTGGACTCTGGTTTAGAATGACAGAGTTTTTTTAGTATTATTTTAGATAAATTTTATTTAAATTTAATCGTAAATGTGTTATTATAAAATAATAATATAACAATTTTATGAAAAAAGAAAAGCTACAAAATCAAATTATTATTTATAGATCTAAGACTGGGGCTATAGAGCTTAAGAGTGATGTGAAAAATGATACAATTTGGGCAACGCAAGAGCAAATTGCGGAAATTTTTGATATTGAAAGATCAGTAATTACTAAACATATCAGAAATATATTAAAAGACAAAGAGTTAGAGTTTGATTCAGTATGTGCAAAATTTGCACGTACTGCCTCTGATGGTAAAACTTATCAGGTACAGTTTTATAGCTTGGATGTTATTTTGGCCGTTGGTTATCGCACTAATTCTTCTCGTGCAATTGTATTTCGTCAATGGGCTACTAAAATTCTTCGCAAACATGTAACAAAGGGGTATACGATTAACCGTTCCCGAATTAAGCGTAATTATTTGGAATTCATGAAAGCAGTAGAAAATTTAAAAATTATACTACCCTCGGGCGGGAAGGTTGATCAAGAAAATATTTTAGAATTAGTTTCTGTCTTTTCGGCTACTTGGTTTTCTCTTGATGCTTTTGATAAAGATGAATTAGCTACCTCAGGATCTACAAAACGAGATGTAAAATTTACTGCCGAGCAACTATCTAAAGTTCTAGTAAATTTTAAAACCATATTATTAAAAAAAGGAGAAGTAAGTGATTATTTGGAACTGAAAGAAACAAGGGGAATGTTGATGGTATAGTTGGAAATGTTATGCAATCTTTTGGAGGAAAACAGCTGTATCCGACTATTGAAGAAAAAGCTGCACATTTGTTATATTTCATGGTCAAAAATCATCCGTTTGTCGATGGAAATAAAAGAAATGGAGCTTATACTTTTTTGTGGTTTTTGAAAAAAACCGGGGTTCTTAATTTATCCACAATGAATCCGTCTACTTTGACAGTTTTAACTTTATTAGTTGAAGAAAGTTCACCAAAAAATAAGGAGAGGATGATAGGCCTCATTTTACAATTATTAGGCTAGAATATTTAATTCTTTAACCAAAACAAGTCATTTCTTAACCAATCTCAGTGCGAACATAGTCCGTCCCTCGGAGCAAATCCAAATTCTTGGCTAAAACTAGCCAAGTTTTTTTATAATGCGGCTACTATTTCCGAACTATTATTATAATTTATATTTACAGATAAATCAGATTGTGTTAGTTTTATTATAGCAAATCATTAAGAAGGTATCATTTCATTGTTGAAGTTGCAATCCCTAATTCAGAGGAGGCTAGGATGCCAAAATGGAGGAGAAAACGATTTTCAATGCGCCGTCGCAAAAAAAGAAAGAAAAAGAAGAGAATGGAAGAACTGGCAAAAAGATGGGCTGATCATGTTTATGAGCATGGACATCCTGATGATCGCCCATGGTAATTTTAATGTTTGATATGCCCCTGGTGTAGCGCGACTAGTGATTATATCACAAACACCAGGATCCAAAGATCTGTAGAAACAGGACTACTCTCACTTCGTTAGATTTAAATTAACTTTAAATTTAACGAAGGTAGTCTTGTAGAATATTAAGCACCGACAACATTGTCGGTGTTTTGTTTTATCTCCAGATACACCTCAATAAGTTCGGAAAACAGGTAATCTTAATTTTTTTTATATCATAAACAAGTTTTAACTAACTTGTTCGCTAAAATAACTTTTTGGAAGAAATATTAATTATTAAATCATTTTTTTAATTGTTTCAATTACTTCTTGAAAACGAATATTACTTTTGATAAAATATTTATCAGCTCCGTTTTTAGTAGCTTCTTTAATATCTGATTCTTGTCCTAGATTTGACAATACAATTATAGGTGTTTTTTTAAAGCCATCAGTTGATCTTATTTCTTTAAGCAAAGAAAATCCATTACCATCTTGTAGCATTAAATCAACAATAAATAAATTAGGTTTATGTTCTTTGGCTAATCTCATTACTTCTTTAGCATTGGGAGTGGCTGCTATCTCATAACCTTCTTCACTCAGAAGGTGAGTATACAGTTTAAGGGAAAATTTATTATCTTCAATTATTAAAATTTTTTTTGCTTTTGTCATAATTTTTTAAATTTAACGTAGAAAGTAGTAGTTTTTTCTGGCTTACTTTCAAACCAGATTTCTCCTTTGTTTAATTTAACCATTTCATGGGTAATATACAAGCCTAAACCAGTACCATCTCCATGTTTATCTACAGCATTTTTTGCTCTAAAGAATTTGGCAAAGATGAATTTTTGTTTATCTTTTGGTATCCCAATACCAGTGTTACCACAAGAGAATACTATATTATCTTTTTCTATTTTAATATCAATATTAATATTGGTATTTGGATAAGAGTAACGAATAGCATTTTCAATCACATTTTGAATTATAGTACGAGTGTGATCGGGGTCAGCTTTGATTGAATGTTTTTGTTTTTTAGTATTTTTTAATACAATTTTTACATTTTGTGCTCGAGCATAATACGCAACATCATTTATAATGTTTTTAAGAGTATTTTCAATTATTACTTTTTTAATTTGAGGTTTGATTTTTTTATTTTGTAGACGTGAAACACTGAGTAGATCATTTATAATTCTATTCATGTCTTTAAGTATTTTATAGATGTCGTTAATATAATCAGTTTGTTTCTTATTTAATTTACCGGGTTTACCGGATATTAAATATTCAGTTGCCCATAATAGATTGCCAATTGGAGTACGTAAATCATGACTGGCAATATGTGTAAAATCAATATGATAATCATGTTGTTGTTTTTCTTCAGTAATATCACGAATCACAATGATTGCTCCTTTAGTAGTATCTTTTTTACCGATGGTCGGAGTGGTTGTGATGGAAACCCAAATACGATTACCATCATGCTTTATAAATTGACGCAATACATTATTTATTTTTTTACCTTGTTTGATTGATTTAAAAAGAGCAGCATTTTTTTTGTTAATAGGAACCCCTTTTTCATCAATTGGTCCTAATAGAGCTAGAACTGCCTGACCTTTCACGTCTTTTTTATCTCTGAAACCCAACATATCGCAGGCGGCTGTATTTAATCTAGTAATAATACCTTTGTTGTCAACTATTAAAATACCATCACCAATGGTATCCATGAAAAATTGTACATCCTTAGCAATATCTCGGTTCAAAATTTTTAACATACTTGAATAAATATTAAGTACTATAATTATATCATATTATTTTGGCTTTGTGTAGAGCTCGAATTGAGTTATTGAATTTACCTAGGTTTTTTTAATTGTATAATTATGATATAATAAACAGAGATTAAATGATTTTTAAAATCTTATATTTATAGTAAAATATTTTTTATGACTCAATTAAATGATCAGAAAATTAAGGAGATATTATTAGAGCAAACATATATATCAGAAGATGATATTAAGACAGCGGAAAAATACTTTAAAACCCACCAAAAGGTTGGTCTTTTGGAATATTTGTTAGCTGAAGGAATAATAAGTAAAGACTTGTTAGGTCAGGCTATTGCAGAATATTATGGCGTGCGATATATGAAGATTGGTCGGGAAAAAATTGATGAAGAAGTGCTTAATCTTATACCAGAATTAGTAGCCACTAAAAAGAAAGTAGTTACTTTGTCTAGAACCGAATCTGGGATAAAGGTAGCTATGGTTAATCCGAATGATTTAGAAACGCGTAGTCTTGTGGAAAAAAGAGTGGCTGATAAAATCATTGTTTATTATATTACTGAACAAGATTTACAAGAAATTTTGTCTATGTATAAAGCTAGTTTAGCTGATAAATTTACTAGTATTTTGAATAGTTTGGACGATAAAAAACTATCTCGCGATGATCGTGATAAAACCATTGTTGAAATTGTTGATACTTTGTTGCAGTATGGTCAACAAAACAAGGCGTCTGATATTCATATCGAACCTTATGAAAAACAGGTGGTAGTTCGTTTTAGAATTGATGGGGTAATGCATGATGTTTTAGAAATACCAGAAAACCTATCTGAATTAATAATTACCCGTATCAAAATTTTATCTAAAATGAGGACAGACGAACATCGAGCAGCTCAAGATGGTAAATTACGTTTTCAGTTTGAAAATGAAACGGTGGATGTTAGAGTTTCCGTAGTTCCAGTTACTCAGGGCGAGAATGTAGTTATGCGTCTTTTATCTGCTCGCAATAGACAGTTTAGTTTGAGCGATTTGGGTATTTCAGATGAAGATTTAAAAAAGGTGCGTTCAGCCATTAAACATCCTCATGGTATGATTTTAGTTACTGGTCCAACCGGATCAGGTAAAACCACCACTTTATATGCCATGTTAAAAATATTAAACAAAAGAGAAGTGAAAATTGCCACGATTGAGGATCCAGTTGAATACGATATAGAGTCTGTCAGTCAAATTCAGGTTAATGCCAAAACAAATCTAACTTTTGCCAAAGGTTTGCGTGCCATAGTTCGCCAAGACCCTGATATTATTATGGTTGGTGAAATTAGAGATGAAGAAACTGCTGGTATTGCGGTAAATTCGGCTTTAACCGGGCATTTGGTTTTATCCACATTACATACTAACGATGCTGCCACTGCCTTACCTCGTTTGTTAGATATGGGGGTTGAGCCATTTTTAGTGGTTTCAACTGTTAATATTGTAGTTGCTCAAAGACTAGTAAGAAAAGTTTGTCAAAATTGTCGTATTTCTTACGAGTTAGCTGATACTGATAAAAAACTAATTGAAAATACAAAGGGACTCAAAGAAGTTTTTGCTTCTAAGGGGTATAAAAGTTTAGATAAATTAAGATTATACAAAGGAAATGGTTGCAAAGTTTGTAGTGATACTGGCTATGTGGGTCGTTTGGGAATTTTAGAACTTCTAGAAATAGATGAAACTATTAAAAATCTAATTTTAAAAAATGCTTCTAGTGATGAAATTACTAAAGCGGCTTGTAAAAATGGTATGACCACCATGTTTGAAGATGGAGTTGATAAAGTAATTAGCGGTATAACTACTTTAGAGGAAGTTCTTAGAGTTAGTTGGGAATAATTACAAAATATATTTTCAGATTAATATTTTAAATTATTATGATAAAACAGGAAAACAAAGATAAAAAAAGTCTGTTAAATTTTGATATATCATTTGGAAGAGTCAATGCTACTCAAAAAGCAGTTTTTGCAAAACATTTATCTGTTATGTTAAAATCTGGTTTAAATGTTAATGAGGCAATAGAAATAGCAGTTAAATCTAGCCAAGGTAAATTGAAGAAGGTTTTGTACGAAGTTTTAAAATCTATTCAAGCTGGTAATAGTTTATCTTCATCTTTTGCTCGTTATCCAAAAGTATTCCCCGGTGTTTTTATTAGTTCCACAGCGGCTGGTGAAATTTCAGGTACATTAGATAAAAATCTAGCTTATTTGGCCAAACAATTAGAGAAAGAAAAAGAACTTATTGGTAAAATAAAAGGGGCCATGTTTTATCCTATAGTGGTTTTAGTAGCTGCAACTGGATTGGGTTTAGCTGTGTCTTTTTTAGTTTTACCAAAAATTACTCCATTGTTTGAAGGTTTAAAAATTCAATTACCACTTAGTACCAGAGTACTTATTATATTATCTCATTTTATTCAAGAAAATAGTACATTTCTGTTTGTAGGTTTGATTATTTTTGTAGTTATGTTTATTTGGTTAATCAGACAAAAATTTGTTAAACCGTTTACTCATTGGTTGATTTTAAAGGCCCCTGTTATTAGAAGTATATCAATTAATTCTAATTTACTTCGTTTTTGTAGAACTTTAGGTATGCTGTTGAAAAGTGGATTAACAATTGATGAAGCTTTGGAATTAAGCAGTCAGACAGCCAATAATTATTATTATAGAAAAGCTTTAATTCAAGTTAGTTCTAGCATTGATAAGGGGGCTAAACTTTCAGCAAATTTGAGTAAATATAATAAGTTATTTCCCATAGTGACTTTAAATATGATTAAGGTGGGGGAGGAGAGTGGTAATTTGGAAGAAAACCTTCTTTATTTAGCTGAATTTTATGAAAACGAAGTTGATACAGCTACTAAATCATTAGCCACAGTTGTGGAGCCGGTCTTATTAATTGTAATAGGTTTAGTAGTCGGTTTCTTAGCAATATCAATTATTACACCGATATATAGCATAACATCGGGAATAGGAAGATAAAATTTTATGCGAGGATTTACCATAGTTGAATTTCTTATCACCATTGCCATTTCTGTGCTATTGGTAGCAACAGCTGTGCCAATTTATGGTAATTTACAGGTTTCAGCTCAACTAAATGAAAATAGCGCACAAATAATACAGACGATACGAATAGCCAGAATGCGCAGTCTGGTTCGCTATAATGATTCTTCTCATGGTGTTAAATTTACATCTAATAGCTATACTCTGTACCAAGGTTCTTCTTATGCCACACGCCAACCTGCCTATGATCGGGTAGCTTCCATAGATAATTCTTTAGATATAAGTTGGAGTTTGAGTGGATCAAGTGATGAAGTTTCCTTTTTAAAATCTTTAGGCACTCCAAGCGCTACTGGTACTATTACTTTAATTCATGATGTAAATGGAAATAGAGTTATTAATATTAATAATTTGGGTCGTGTAGAAGAAAATTAGAAGTATAATGTTTTAAAATTTTTGGATGAAAAATATTTTAAAAAAAATGAGTCGCTCGAATTGTGGTCAGTCCTTAATAGAAGTCATTTTGGCTTTAGCTATTTTTTCTTTGATAGCAGCAGCTATGGCAGTTATGGTTCTTGGTAATTCGTCAGTTTTAGTTCAGGCCGGTCAACATACTGCGGCTGAAAGTTTATCTCAACAAGGCATTGAAGCAGTTCGTGCTATACGGGATCAAGCTTGGAATGAACTGATATATAATCAAAGTTCTGTATCTGTCAGTTCAAGTAAATGGGTTTTTGACGGTGAAGGAACCACACAATTAATTGACGGTTTTTATACTAGAACAATTAGTATAGAAAATGTTTGCAGAGATAATGCAGATGAAATTACAACTTGCCCTGGTAGTTATACTGATCTTCATAGTAAAAAAGTAATTTCTCAAGTAAATTGGGATATTAGAGAGGGAATAAATAATACTGTGCAACAGGTTAGTTATTTTACTAATTGGGATTCTAGTGATTGGATTCAAACCGATTGGGCTGGTGGAATTGGCTTGTCAACTACCACTCAGTATGAAAGTAGTGATTTTTTAATGAATACTAATACAATTGGTCAATTATCTCTTAAAAGTGATAATATTCAGGATAATAAATTTGATTTTCCGATAGATCTTAATCATAGTTGGAGTTTTGATAGTTGGGATGTGGATGGAAATGAAGTTATACCAATAGGTGCACAAAATAGCAGTGGTGGTAATTTAGATGGTTATGTTGATATTACAATACCAGCTGGCAGTGATGATAATGTTGGTGGTTATTGGCAACAGCCTTTTACAGTATATACAGATAACCCAATCGGAGTAAATATTAATTTTGATTACAAAGTGTTTGCTTTTAATGGCACACCAGATGTGGCTGATATACGAGTATATGTGGATCAAACAAGCGGTACACCAATTAATCAGGTTGGAAATTCAATCGGTTTGAGCAGTGAGGGCGCTTGGAATTCTGCTGTTGCTATATATCCATCTTCAGCTATTAGTACATCAGGTACATATTACTTAAAAATTGGTTTATGGGTAGAAACTCCATCGAGTAGCCCGCAAAATTTTAGTGGTCCATTTACTATTGGTTTTGATAATCTTGTTATGGATTTGGGGAATGGTTTGTATCCAGTTAGCAGTACTTTGTTTTCAAATGCATTTAATATGGAAGATTCTTCGCCGGTTCAATTAATTGATTGGGATCAGTCTGTTTCTAGCACTACGGCTATTAAATTTAAATTAAGAATGGCGCCTGATAACAGTGGCTTGCCCGGAGATTGGACTGATTGGTATGGTAGTGTTGGTACAAGCACATTTTTTACTACTGCTAGTGGTACGTTGGCATCTATAGATTTAAATGGTGGTCAATGGGTTCAATATAAGGTAGAATTAAGTGGAGATGGTACTAAAACTCCAATTTTGGAACAAGTCAGAATTAATTATAAATAAATATGTTTAAAAACAAAGACAATAGAGGAGTAACATTTGTAGAATTATTGATAGTTATCGCTATTATTACTATTCTTTCTGCTATTTTGTATGTAGCCATAGATCCATTAGATCGATTACGCGATGCCCGTAATTCTAAACGTTGGCAAGACGTCACTGCTATAGCTAATGCTGTTAAAATACATCAGTTGAATAATAAAGGGCAACTTCCAACTGGTTTAGATGCTAGTTGGAGGATGTTGGGTACTGCCAGTAGCGGTTGTAATATAGCTTGCGGAAGTGTTGTTGCGTATAGTGATTATACTTACGCTAATTTTTCTTTAGGCACCAATTCTAATATACAGTGGGATGACAGTAATAATTGGTTAGAGCTGACATCGGCTGGGCAGACAAGTGGTAGTGGAGTTTATACTTCAGGTATTAAAGATGCTAGCGATAGTGTTAGTTGGACTTCTTTGAGTTGGGTTCCAGAACACCCTTATTACAAAGAATTACCTAATAATGGACTATTAGAATCAGGTTATAATACTGGCAATGTTAATATGAGTGGAAATGTCCTTTTGTATCATATGAACGAGTCAACTGGATCGATTACTGATTATAGTGGTCAGGGTAATAATGGAACGATGTTTGGAGCAAGTTATGGTGCAATTGGTAAGTATAATACAGCCATAGATTTTGATGGAATTAATGATTATATATCTGTTCCCACTAATATTATTAGTCCTAGTAATAATTTTTCTGCTTCAGTTTGGATAAAAACAAATATTATTGGGTGGCAAGCAGTTTATGATTTACAGACCAAACAATCAGCCAGCCAAGGTTCCTTTTTGAGAATTAGAAATAATGGTACATTACGTGCTTTTATTGGTGCCTCAATAACAAATGCGGATGCACAAAGTAACAGCCCTCTTGTGGCAGGTAGGTGGTATCATGTGGCAGTAACTTATGATGGGACAACTATTAGACTATATCTTGATGGAGTTTTGCAAAATGATACGGGTATCATGACCATTCCAATAGTTTATAATACCTCGGCTAATGTATCTATTGGTCGACTAATAACAAGCTCATATTTTAACGGAGTAATTGATGAACTAGCTTTTTACAATCGATCTTTGAGTTCTTCTGAAGTGTTATCTCACTACCTTCGTGGCGCTAATCGTCTTAAATTTCAAGTCCGTTCTTGTGATGACAATGCTTGTAGTGGTGAAAGTTTTATTGGGTCAGATGGTACTAATTCAACTTACTATACCGAGTTAGGAAATAGTAGTACTGGTTTACCATCAATGAGCCTAACTAATTTATCAGCTAATCAGTATTTTCAGTATCAAGCTAGTTTTGAGACAGACAATGCTGTATATAGTCCAAATTTAAAAAGTATAGGTTTGAGTAACGATGGTGCAGGTGGTGGTATTAGTTTACAAAATTCATGTCTAGATCTTTCTTCTGTCTTACAAAATGAGATTATTAAGATTCCAGCCGATCCTTTAGTTGGTAATTCTGCCACGACATACTATGCGATTAGAAGAAACGTCAATGGACAAATTAATGTTACTGCTTGTAGTGCTGAAAAAGAACAGCTTATACAATCTAACAAGTAAATTAAATGCTAGTTATATATTTTAAAAAAAAATAATGAAAGTCAATTTAAATAGAAAAGGTTTTACTCTTATTGAGACTATTATATATGTCGCTGTAATTGGAGGGGTGTTGGCTAGTTTTGTAGTATTTAGTATGTCTATATCTAATTCTCGTAATAAGACATATGTTGTGCAAGAGGTTCAGGCAAATGCTAGAACAGCTATGAATTTAATTACTCAAAAAATTCGAACAGCAAATGGTGTAAATATTTCTAGTTCTACTTTTGATACTGATCCAGGAATATTATCACTCTCTATGAATAGCAGTACCACTAATCCAACCATAATTAGCTTGACTCAAGATGATGGGTTATTACAGATAAAAGAGGGAGAAGATGGTGTTTTGTCAGCGGTTAGCAATCAAGTTAAAGTAACTAATTTAGTTTTTACTAATTTAACTGCCTCCAGTACTAAAGAAAATATTGGAATAAATTTAACAGTTGAATACAATAGTGATAGTGTCGAATTTACACATGCACAGAGCTTACAAACAACTGCGAGCTTAAGACAATAAAGTATGAAAAAAACATGCGAAAATAACGAAAGATATTGTTTACATGACCAAAGAGGAATGGCCGCTCTTTTAACAGTCTTGATAGTTAGTGCATCTGTGTTGATTATGGCCTACAGTGCTTCAATTTTGGGTTTGGGAGATTTAGATCTTGGTTATACTTCACAAAAAGGAGCTGAAACTTTTTCCATTGCTAATGGGTGTATGGAAGAATCTTTACGTAGACTAAAATTAGACACAGCATATAGTGGTGGATCATTGAATTTTGGGGATGGATCGTGTACAATATCTGTAAGTGGTGTGGATACAAGCCGTATTATTGTTGTAAGCAGTACACTTGAAAATTATCATAAAAAAATACAAGCAAACGTTAATTTGAATGGAAATATTATTACCATCAATGATTGGTTTGAAAATACGGATTAATTTTAATAAAACAGAAAAATATTTTTAAAAATCATTATGTCATTTTTTAGCAAATATTCTATTGGTATTGATATCGCTGATCATACTATTGAAGTGGTAGAATTAGTAAAAATAGGTGGGAGTGTGAAGTTGGTCAGTTTAGGAAGATCTGAATTAGAACCGGGCATAGTTGAAAATGGAAGAATTAAAGATGCCGAAAAATTAAGCAAGATTTTAAAACAAACATTAATTACTGCTAAACCTAAGGCAATCAAAGCTAAAGATATAGTTTTTGGTTTGCCAACAAGTCAGGTTTACACTCATACCTTTTTTATTGTTGATGAAAAAATTTCCAAAGATGAGTTGGAGCGCACGGTTATGGCTGAAGCTGTGAGCAATATTCCTATAAAGAAAGATGATTTATTAATATCTCACCAAGTATTATTTAGAGATAAACAACAGATTGAGATATTATTGGTAGCTACTAGTAAACAGGTGGTCATAGAGTGGAAAGATTTTTTTGCTAATCTTAAAATTGATATAGAGTTTTTTGATATTGAAAGTTTAGCAGTGTTTAGAGATTTATTTGATAAAAAATTAAAAGAGCCAGTTTGTATAGTTGATATTGGTTCACTAACTACTGGTATTTGTATCTTCGATAATACTGGTTTACGCTATTCCTTTTCTATTGATGTTGCTGGGCATAGTTTTACTCAAAGTATTAGTAAAGATTTAAAAAAAACCGAAAAAGGACAGGCGGAAAAAAAGAAATTTAAAATCAGTATTGCGAACGCAAAAGATCGCAAAGAGTTTAGCTCTTTGGTTTCTTCTTTAGAAGAAATTAGCCGAGAAATAAAAGAGTCTATTGAATATTTTCAATCAGAATTAGGTGCGAAAGTATCAGAAATAATTCTAGTTGGAGGTTCAAGCCAGTTAAAGGGTTTGGTTGAATTTTTTTCTGAACAGTTGGGGTTAAAAGTTAGCTTGGGCACCTCTAATTTACTTCAGAGTTCTGTGCCACGAGTATATATAGAAGCTGTTGGTTTGTGTTTGCGTAAATTAAGAGAAAAAAAATATCGTTCGGATCCAAGATTTGATGTTAAAGCTAGTAATAAAAATGATAAATCATTAGATACTAATATCAAACCAAAAAATGTTCAACCTTATGGTAAAATTTTACTATTAACTGTTTTATTGATTATTGCATTTAGTGTTATATTTGTTTTGTTTAGGTAAATCTGGGATTGGTAAATTGTGATATTAATGTTACTCAAACTAGTTGTGTTGATTTTAGTGGTCTAGTTAGTGAAGGATATATAGGTAAAGTGCCGGTTCGTCCTAATAGCTTAGGAATTTGGTCTAATAATTATACTGGTTATACTACTATATCTCGATCATCAACTGGGGGCTGATTATATACAAGCTTGTGAATCGAAAAACAGTAGTGAAATATTTAGTGTCCGTTAATAATTTGTCGTCACCAAACATACATGTTATACAAAGTTCAATGGTTTTGTTTTACCTCCAAATACACCGTGGTAAGTTCGGAAAGCAGGTAATCTGAGAAGTAAAACCAGATACTTGGCTAAAACTGAACTGAGGTTGCCGTGTTCGGACTTTTGTTGGAAAGAATGATATAATATAATAGAATTAATAATTACTTTAAGTAATATGGATACATACTCTTGGTATCAACAGCTATTAAAACCAAGTTGGGCGCCACCCTCATGGTTGTTTGGTCCTGTTTGGTCTGTCTTGTATTTAATTATAACAATAACGTATGGATATGTAGGTTGGTTATTTTTCAAAGGTAAAATTCCATTTATTATTGTGTTACCTTTTATATTAAATATTGTTTTCAATCTTCTTTTTACACCAATACAGTTTGGCTTACAAAATAATATGTTAGCAGCAATAGATATAATTTTGGTGTTATCTACATTAATTTGGCTTATGATTGTCATTTATCCTTATGCCAAATGGATAACTTTTGCCAATATTCCGTATTTGATTTGGGTTTCTTTTGCGACTGTGTTACAACTTACTATTACTTATCTAAATAGATGACAATAAATTTAGGGCAACCTTTTTTTACTTCTAAATACACCTCAATAAGTTCGGAAAACAGATAATCAGGCAACTGAAATAATAACACTTTAACCAAGTTATTTTTTACATTCCGAGTGGGGTTAGAACTTTAGTGAAGGTACTAATTTATGAAGTGAAAAATAAGGTATCATTACTAACACATAACAAATGTAATAATATAATTCCCTGTGGGTAAAATAAGTTGTTTATTTAAAATAATGTTTCAATTTCAAATTTTGAATTTGGGGTTGAAAAAATAGTATTATGCTAATAATTGCCGCAAAAAAACACCAGACTGAAGTAAAATTAACCGAATAAAAAATATAAGTTATAATTGATCCAATTAAAACCAATAGACAAAATAATTTAACAATTAATCGACTTGACACTGCTCCGGAGCCAACGGTAACCAATATATAAAGATATTTTAATAGTTCCGGATGCAAGTTTCGGATAGGATAATAGAGACAGCGATTGATAACGCGCACTGCTTCTGGTTCTTGTAAAAAATTAATATAGAACATTGTGCCCACAATAGCTCCACCTAAACAGAAAAATGAAATAATTATCCGCCTAATTTTATTTGGTTCGAGCATTAGGATCATTAGGGGGGTGTATATTGGCCATAAAAACAAGGCAAAAAACAAAAATACATGAGTTAAAGGAAGTACAAAGGTTGATGAATTTTTTAGAGATACCCAAAGTAAACCCTCCACAAACTGTTGTAATGCAAAAAGTAATGGCACGGCCGAGAGTAACCAAGCGGAACGATTTTTTGTTTTACCTAGAGTGACTGTTCCTATTACACCCAAAACAGCACTGGCAGTAAAACTTGCGGTTGCAGAGAAGCACATAATAATTAATAATAAATATTATATAGTATATCCTAACCGCTCAGTACTGTCTATTATATATAATAGGGTTAATTAAATTGATTAAGAAAAAAAGTGGATTCAGTCGAATACGACGTTTGTAGGTTTTATTGAAATATACCAACTTCTTTTGTTAGTTCATTCCAATCTAATATTCTAAATACGTTTCGCATTAAGGAGTATATCCTAACGCTTGGTTATAAATAGTCATTTTTATATTTGTATATCATACTTTATAAAAAAAATGATATACTAATTGTGAAAAATATATGGATTAGAATGTTCAAGATATGATTAGTAATCAGACCGAGGGGACAATATACTGGATAGAAAATGAATTTGTAATCAGAATTTAAACGCCTGGTGGGTTTTATGCTAAATAATGGGGTAAGTAATAATTAAAATATGAAAAACAAAAAAATAATACTAGCCGTTATATTATTGGTTTTTTTTGTATTTAGCATAGTTATATATTTATTAATTTTTAAAACCAATAAAAATGATTTTAAATCAGATGATAACTATATAGTAGAATCTCTTCGACGTCCCAAAGGAGATACGTCATTAGATTTGATTAGTAAAGCTTATCAAGAAAAGAAAATAGAATATGAAACATATTTGTTATATAAGGTACAGGCAACTTTTGGTGATCCAAATTTACCTAGTGAGTATGCTAGTAAATATACAGCTTTTGAAGATCAAGGAATTTTGAATGAGATTAAAGAAAATTATGACAGTTTGTCAGATGAGACTAAGAAATTATTAGTTCCATATTTTAAAAGACCTAATGATTTAGATAGTTATTGGGCTAAAGCCATAAATCCAGTTGAAAAATCGTCGTTTCATTTTATTGAAACAGCCAATGCCTATGATCGCCCGAATAGCTATAAGAGCGAAACTGAATTAGTAACTGCTGATGGTAAGATAAAGGTTTGGTACATAGAACAGACTGTCGGTACTGGAAGTAGTGCGGTAAAAAAGAAAATATATTATGATGTGGCTAAAAAAATAGTAGAAAATTTGAATAAAGATACCGCTTATAGCAGATTCAAGCGATTACTTCAGACTGTTCAGCCATCGGATGGAACTTTGGGTGGTGACGATAAGTTAGATATCTACATAGCTGCTGGCACACAAGAGCATCTTACTGATACGGGTGGACCTTCTTTAGGAGTAAATGTACCTGATAATGGCACTGGTAATAGTAGTTATGTGATAATTAGAAATAATTTAAAAGATAAAGAATTAAAAACCACTACTGTTCATGAAATATTTCATGTTTTTCAGCGTGCTTTTACTTGTAAAATGATTATTAAGAATTATTGGTGGATAGAGGGAACAGCTACTTGGTCAGAAGATTTTATTTATTCAAAAGAAAATACTGAACATGAGTGGATTGATGATTTTATTCCTAAACCAGAAGTTATCTTAACTAAGGCAGATGGCAAGCATGAATACGGCGCTTATGTATTTCCATTTTATTTATCACAAAAATACAATGACGATGCAATCAGAAAAGTTTTTCGTGGGTGTGACCTAGATTTTACACCTTTAAATTCAGTTGATAAAAATATTGATGGTGGGTTTAAAAAGAATTGGAAAGAGTTTACTCTATGGAATTATAATAAAAAACCAGCTATTTATTATAAAGACAAGAGTGGAAAATTTCCCAAAGATTCATCAGATGAAGGGGGTAATACAGATATGCCTATTATAGCAGGTATTGGTGAGACTAATATAGATTTCAAGGAATTGGAATCATTAACTTCTCAAGTAGTGGATACTAATATTATTAATGACGATGGAAAAATAAAGAAATTAGTTTATAAAAATTTGAAGAATTTTATTGGCAAATCAGATAAAGCAGGTATAAAAGCAGTGATATATCCAGTTGGTAGTGCAAAACCATATATAGAAGATTGGACAGATAAAGAGCAACGAGCCTTTTGTTTTGACAAAGAAAATGAGAATATTAAAAGAGTCGTTATCATAACTAGTAATGCAGAACTAAAGAATAAGATTAGCAAGACCATTATAAAAACTAAGACAAAAACATCTTGTTATGATATTGACCAGAGTGAAGTGTTGACTGCCAAACCATTGTTTGCTTTGAGCCCTAATTATGTTGGTACGATTAATTTTAGTGCTGACGGATTAGTTGATATTGGAACCGTAAGTAAAGATGCTAAATATGCATATTTGGGCAAATGGAAAGTAGATGTTAAATATTCAGAAAAATGGCCAGCACAAAATATAATGGGTTTATCAGCTACTAATATGGATTTTAAATATGATCATAAGTTGGAGTTTGATTTAAGTTCAGTTAAAGAAGATGGCAGTTTTACTATTGATGTACAAGCAGGCAAGTTTGAAACACCAGGTTGGGATGTTATTAATAATATCTCTGGTGATGTAACTAATATTCCGCAAAATACCACAGGTTGGGATATCTCTCAGCAAAAAGGTGTGATTTATGATATGACAGAAACAGGGGCAAAAGTTAAATTACCAGAATCAGTTTTGTATAATAGTGGGGGATATCGTACCTTACCAAAACCATTCATTTTAGAGATTAAGAAGAATTAAAACAGTATACAATCTATATTTAATATGGATATTATATGGATAAAGTTGGATAATTAAAATTTACTTAAGGCAAAACATTATTATCTGAGTATTTTAAAATTAGGATTAATTGGCTAATAATGGTATTGTAAACAAGTGATTAATATTTGTGGCATAGTGATGAGTTGTGAGGTGACGAATGCAAACATCGGCGAGTATATTATCTGAGTTATCTCAGCCATTAGAAGACAAGGGAAAGGATGTTAGTGAGTAATTAATGATTATTATAAAAAAGCATAATATATGAAAAATGAATCATTGCTAAAAAAATTTGGTATTTCAAAATTATTACCTAAAACCAGTAAAGCAGGAACAGCTCCTGGTGTGGTAAATTATTTAGGAAGAAAAAAAGAGCATAAAATAAATTTGCATGTTTTTGATTATAACGAAAATGATTTTACTGAAAAAGATATTGATTCTATTAAAGAGAGTGCCCCTTTTAAAAAAAGTCCAAATGTAACCTGGCTTAATATTAGTGGAGTACATGATGAAAAACTCATTCATGATGTAGGAGAATATTTTGAAATACATCCTCTTATATTATCAGATATAGCGAATACAACTCAACGTCCTAAAATAGAAGAATATGATGACTATTTGTTTATAGTATTAAAAATGGTTTATTTTGATGAAGTTTTAAAAGAAATTATCATAGAACAAGTTAGTTTGATTGTAAAAAAAGATTTTATTATTTCCTTCCAAGAAAAAGACGGGGATGTTTTAGAAAGATTGCGTGAAAGAATAAGAAGTAATAAAGGTAAAGTAAGAAAATTAGGAAGTGATTACTTATTATACGCTATTGCCGATTCTATCGTTGATAATTATTTTCTTGTTCTAGAGCAAATTAGTGAAGAAATTGAAAAATTAGAAGAACAATTATTAAAATCCGCGGATCAAGAAATTTTAAATAAAATTTATAGATTAAAACAAGAACTAATATTTTTAAGAAAATCAATCTGGCCAACACGTGAAGTTATAAACACCTTACAACGTGCTGAGCATGAACTTATAAGCGATGAAACAGCTATTTATTTACGGGATGTTTATGATCACACTATACAAGTAGTGGAAACAACCGAGACTTTTCGAGATATGGTTGCTGGTATGCTTGATCTTTATCTTTCAACGGTGAGTAATAAAATGAATGAGGTTATGAAAGTATTAACTATTTTTGCCGCCATTTTTATACCGCTTACTTTTCTGGCCGGAGTTTATGGAATGAATTTTGAATTTATGCCTGAATTAAAATGGCGTTTAGCATATCCTATTTGGTGGGTGGTAACAATCGTACTAACAGTTGGCATGATTAAGTTTTTTAGAAGAAAAAAATGGTTTTAATTAATTAAATTTTGTTTATGGAAAAAATACATTTCACAGAAAAAGAGGCTTCTGAAGTTGCTTCAAAAATAGGGATAAATTGGGGATTAGTTAATTTTGATTTAGAACAATTCGTTAATGGTATGAACGTGGAGCTAGAGCATGGTGCTATCGATCAAGAAACAAATGTTACCAATGATGATCCAATTATGACAGGAAAAATTGCCTGGGCCCATTTAAAAGAAATAGGTGACTATTATGACCGTTTGGACATAATGGAAAAGGAAGCTGAAGGTAAATAATAAATATAATTATTATTATTCTAAATTAAAAATATGAAAATATTTCGAACATGGACATTTAAATGGTGGGAAGTTGGTGTAATTAAAGTCTCCCTTATTTCACTTGGCATACTATTAGGTGTGTATTTTACTGACTTTCTCAGTGGTTTAATGTGGTTATGGTGGTTCTTGTTTGTAATTACAACTGTTTTCTTTCTTATTAAAATGGTAAGAGAAAAATAATAGAATTGTGGGATAATTAAAAAAATATGCTAACATTAGCATATTTTTTCATTTTACAAATATTTCTATTTGCCAAAGTGTAACGTTTTGTAGTTTAATTACGTTATACTACTATACAAGAACATGAACAGAACTTATGAATATATCACAAGAACTAGCCTTGGTTAAAAAGTCTCAAGAAGGCGACAAAGAATCTCTGAGTATTCTCTGGGACAGTATAAATCCTAAACTATACGGGTACTTGCTTAATGTTCTTCAAAATCGTTCTATGGCTGAAGATATTTTACAGGAAACATGGTACAAAGCCATTAAATCAATTCGACAATTTAAACCAAGAGGAGTACGATTTAGCGCTTGGATATTTGCTATATCACGAAATATTTGTCGGGAGTATTGGAGACAAAAGAATAGTCAAGAATTAAATATAGATGAGATGGAAATTGAAAGTAAAGATGATAATTTTAATAAAATAAATAATAATCTGGAAGTTGAAAAAGTATTCTCGTTATTAAGTAAGGAAGATCAAGAGATAATTCGTTTGCGATATATCGGGGAGATGTGTTTTAAAGAGATAGCCACAATACTTGAAATTTCAATTGTTTCAGCTAGAGTAAAAACACATCGAGCGATTAAAAGAGCTCAAAATAAGTACGTAATTAGTTAATATGAATAAAAAGAATTTTTCAAAATTATTTTCTGATTGGGGCAAGGGTAAACAGCACTCATTTAATAATGAAATACTTAAAACTCGTGTTTTAGATAGATTAGAAAATGTTAATAATAACAAGATAAAAAGACCAATTCCATTTTGGAAAATCGGATTTGCTCTTAGTACTGCCGTTGTGGCCGTAATTTTAGTATTCCAAATGGGAAGTGATAGCTATAATACTTCATTGTATAACAGTAAATATAATGGCGGTGTATTGTATGAAAGTGATTCAAATTATCAAATGACAGCGAGTGATCTTGGAATCAGTTATGCGCAAGAGACCGGACTTGGAAGTAGAGATTATGGTATGCTTGAATCTGTCCGCTCGAAAGTAGGTAATTTACTTAGCGCCGTGCCTGCTAGTGATACTCGAGAGTATTTAAAAACTGATTATAGCTTAAATATTAAGAGTAGAGAAGTAGAAAAGTTAAGTAAACGAGCACAAACTACGATACGGGGTTACGGTGGCAGAATTGATAGCTCATCAGTAAACAAAAAATATTCATATATTGAATTCATTGTTCCAAAATCTAAATTTAATTCTTTTCAAGAAGAAATAAAAGGTTTTACTTCTTCACGATATATAACCGAGAGTACTAGAAATGAGAATTTGTTAGCCGAGAAAAGAGCGATTGAAAGCGGAGTCAAACAAGCGAGTAGTTCAATTATTTCATATGAGAATGAACGGAAAAATTTGGTGAATAAACACAATCAAACCGTTGCAACTTTGAAAAAAAATATTGATCTATATTCATATAGCATATATATTTATCAACAGGAAAAAACTACCAGCACAGAACGTTTAAAAATTATTAGTGATAATGTATATTATTATACCAATCTAATTAATTCAAGAAAAAAATCATTAGATTCGGAAAATACTAGTTATAATAATCAAATAAATATAATTGATCAAAAAATAAAGAATCAAAAGAATCAGTTGGCTAGTTTAAATACAACAGATAATAATTTAATGGGTGTTGTGGAAACTGTTCAAGGATCAATAGTTATTGAATGGATTAGTGTGCCTGAAATAATTGGTTTGTATATACCATATTATCGATATATTATCGTTGGAGCTATAATAATATTAGTTTTCATTCTCATTTACTCTCGTCCTCGATCGTTTGAATATATTGATTAGAAAGAAATGAACAAAAAACATCCACGTGCGTGGATGTTTTTTTAAACCAGATTATAATAGTCTAAATAATAAACTACTCTAGCCTAGTCCCTCCTTTCCTCCTTTTGGGTCTAGGTGTATTTTTGTTTACTGAGTAATATGTTCACTCAGTATGTTCCAGTTGCGATTAACGACAAATTCTTTGCCTTCCCAATAGCAGTGTGGCGTAAAGGTGTCGAGCAGAACCAGTGGTGTATTTGAACTGGTTGCCATTTTCAGTAAGTCTTGTAGTTTTACGATGGCGTCATCTGGACACGCAATTAGGACAACTTTGCCTTTCCATTTTTTTCGGAGCTTCTTCAATTGTCTTGCTCCTGAAATTAGGAACAAGCAACTCGCAAAAACCAGCACCGAATCCGGAACCATATTTTTCCGAATTTCACGCAGTCTTTCCTTCGTGACCTTGGGTCCTGTGAACAGGCCCTTGATTGCGGTTTTGAAAATTTTAACTCCAATAAATGGAATGATCAGCGAAATGAACGTCAAAGGTAGACAGATCAGACCTCCCTTGAGCCAAAGTCTGCCGTTGAAAAACATGTTCGTCGCAAAGGGGCAGGCTAGTGCGATGGGCACAATTTTCTTAATTCGCTCACTCGCGATCTCTGTTGTAGCCTTGATTGCCAGATGACCACCAATACTGTGGCCAACCAAGGTTATGTCTTTGTCCTTGAGTTCTTCAGACATCATGGTTTTGATGACTGATGTTACTTCGCGAGCTTGCCACCAGAATGGTGACCACCCGATCAATCCCCGCCATCTTGAGCTCTCACCTCGGCGAGTAATGACAACGAGCGTGTCATCTGTCTTGATGGCTTTTTCAATAGTACTGGCCCAACTATCGACCGGTACACTGAAACCACAAATGAATATGATTGCCTTGTTGGAACTGCCTTGGCGAATCTTCACCTTGACAGTTTTTTTCAGGCAAAATGTGAACAATCGGATTATTACCACTGTTAAGTAGTGGCTTACGAATCCGAGTCCCTGCAAGTTGTTTTGCATTGTATATATCCTTTCTCGATGTTGACCGCAGTTTTGTCAGAATTGACTTAATATTTAACCATAATAATGGGCGTTTGTCAATAGGGGAGCATAGTTAGTTTTTTTCTAATTTGTTTAAGACTGTACTAAATAGTGGAATATTTGGTATACTTAAGTATGATATATAATATGAGTAAAAATGACGAAGTAAAAATTAATATTCCTCTAAATGAGATGCGAATCAGTTTTGCACGTTCTTCAGGTGCTGGTGGTCAAAATGTAAATAAGACTTCTACTAAAGCTACAATACATTGGTGTGTTGGTTCTTCGGATACTTTGAATTTAAATGAAAAAGAATTGGTTAGAGAAAAATTGGTGAATCGAATTAATAATGAAGATGAATTAGTTGTTTATTCAGAGCAAGAAAGATCGCAGTCCCAAAATCGAGAACTAGCTATTTCTCAACTTAATTCGCTTGTGAGAGATGCCTTACGTATTCCAAAGAAACGGTATAAAACCAGACCTACTATGGCATCAAAGAAAAAGAGAATTGAATCTAAAAAAATACGCTCAAAATTAAAAGCTAATCGTCGTATCGGTTCAGAATTGACAATTGACTAATATTATGAGATAATTTGTTGATAATGAGCTCTATTAAGGCTCGTTATTTATATAATCAATAATATTAGTATGTCGGAAAACGTAATTTTAAGATTTGATAATGTACTATTTGAATACTCTGAAAAAAAGCCTGTTCTTGACGAGGTTAGTTTTAGTGTCCGAAAAAGTACAAAGATTACTTTAATGGGACAGAATGGTGCTGGAAAAAGTACTATCTTTAAATTAATAATGGGTGAAATTAAACCAACAAAAGGTAATGTACATATAAGTGAAAATGCCACAATTGCAACTTCTGCTCAGATGATTGATAGACAAGATTTAAAATTAAGTGTAGAAGAATATTTTAGCAAAGCTTTCGACAAAGTTCCTGGTAGTATTAGAAGTCAAATTAGTAAAGTGATGGAAGCTGTTAATCTTGAAGTTCCAATTGAAATGAAAGTAGGGGATTTATCCGGAGGACAACAAGCAAGAATTTTGTTAGCGTTTGCCTTAATACAAAACCCTGACATTTTACTTTTAGATGAACCCACAAATAATCTTGACAAAGAAGGCATTGATCACTTAATAACATTTTTGGTTATGTATGACAAAACAGTTATTGTGATTTCTCATGATGCTGATTTTTTAAATTGTTTCACCGAGGGTGTTATATACCTAGATGTGTTTACAAAAAAAATGGAAACATACGTGGGTGATTACTTTACAGTGGTTGGTGAAATAAATGCTAGAATTGAAAGAGAAATAAAAAAGAATGCCCAACTAGAAAAAGAGATTCAAGATAATAAGGATAAAGTAAACTTTTTTGCGAACAAAGGGGGAAAGATGCGTAAATTAGCCAGTAAGTTAAAAAAAGAAGTTTCAGAATTAGAAGATAATAAAGTACATGTTAGACGAGAAGATAAAACTATTAGACCTTTCGAAATTCCGTCTCAAGGAATAGTTGGAAATATAGTGATAATCAAAACTGTGAAAGTTATAAAGAATCACGAACCTAAAAGTGTTGAGGTAGACATTGTATTAAGACAAAAAGATAAACTTTTAATTTCCGGACCAAATGGGATTGGAAAAAGTACACTATTACGCTCTCTAGTTGACGAAACAAATGAAGGGGCCATTATTCAAAAAGATACTTGTGTTGGATACTATAGTCAAGATTTTTCTACTTTAGATTATGATAAAACAGTTTTTGATACATTAAAAGAGTCTCTTGCAGAAGGTGTTGATATTCAGGACATGAGAGCCACGGCTGCTAGTTTTTTAATAACAGGTCAATTTATGGGATTAAAAATTGCTGATTTATCTGAAGGTCAAAAAGGATTATTATCTTTAGCTCGTCTAGTATTAATGAAACCAGGACTTATTGTACTTGATGAACCAACTAATCATATTAATTTTAGACATATTCCTGTTATTGCTCAGGCTATAAATAAATACGATGGGGCAGTTATTCTTATTAGCCACATGCCAGACTTTGTTGAAAAAATTAAATTTAATCAGGAACTTGATTTAAGTAAACTATAATATAATCTCTGTATTTTACAGTAAAAATATGATACAGTTAATTAATAAACATAATTAAAAATATGAATACGAATATTTGCAAGGCAGTTAATAAACAGATAAATGAAGAACTATTTTCTTCTTATCTGTATTTATCAATGTCTGCCTACTTTGATAGTAAAAATCTTAAAGGGTTTGCGAACTGGATGAGCGTCCAATCTAAAGAGGAAACTGATCACGCTATGGGGCTTTTTAACCATTTACTGGAGCGTGGTTCAACAGTTGATCTTGATGAGATAAAAAAGCCCATAGCGGACTTTAAGGACACATTAACCGTCTGTGAAGAGACATTAGCTCATGAAAAATTTATTACCAGCAAAATTCATGAACTATATGAATTAGCAACTGCAGAAAAGGATTTTGCACTACAATCTGTTTTAAAATGGTATATAGATGAACAAGTTGAGGAAGAGGCAAATGCACAAGAATTAGTTGATAAAGTAAGGGTTTTAGGAGATAAAGGGGATGCAATTTATCTTTTGGATCGTGAATTAGCGACTAGAGCATATGTACCGGCTAGTATTCTAGCTAAGTAAGAGTCGTTTACTATTGATTTTTTTTGGATATTGTGCTAGACTGACACAAATTACAATTTAAGTAATTAAAATATTAAAGTATGGTAAGTTATAATCGTGATAATAAACGATCAGGTGGCGATTTTAATCGCAGAGGTGGCCAAGGTGGCGGAGGTGGTAGACCAACAATGCATCAGGCTACTTGTGCTGACTGCGGATCAAGTTGTGAAATTCCTTTTAGACCAACTAGTGGTCGTCCAGTATACTGTAGTAATTGCTTTGAAAAACAAGGCGGTGGAAACAGTAGACCTAGTTTTGGTGGTGAGCGAAACTCAAGACCAAGCTATGGTGACAGAAATTCAAGACCAAGTTTTAATGACAGACAAATGCATGATGCAATTTGTGATAAATGTGGAAATGATTGTCAGGTTCCATTTAGACCAACATCTAGTAAGCCAGTTTTTTGTGATGGCTGTTTTGATAAAGGCGGAAATTTAAAATCTAATTCAAGTTCAGGTTCAAGTAATAGTTGTCCAGAAGTTATGGAACAAATGAAAAAGTTGAATACTAAATTGGATCAGCTTTTAGATATATTTGTCCCAAAGACAGTGGAAAAACCAGCCAAAAAGAAAAAGGATGAAAACAAGGACGAGAAGAAAGAAAAAAAAGCTGAAAAAACTGTCAAAGCAAAAGCAGAAAAAAAGGTAGTAAAAAAGAAAAAAGTTGTAGCTAAGAAACCTGCGAAGAAAAAGAAAAAATAACAATTTAAAAAACCCTCGTTTAATACAGCGAGGGTTTTTTGTTTCTTTTTTTTCTGCTATTTACTATGTTGTAAAACGATACTGTTTATTGTAACTGATTCAAGCGGATTATCTCGAGAATCAACTCTAACATCTTCAATTTTTTCTACAATATCCATACCAGAAATAACATAGCCAAAATTGGTGTGTTTGCCATCGAGCCAGTCGGTTGCTGATCGTGTGACGATAAAAAACTGTGATCCATTAGTATTAGGTCCTGAGTTTGCCATGGCCATACTGCCTTTAATTAATTTGTGGGTATTAAATTCATCATCAAATTTATAACCAGGACCTCCAGTACCATGAGCGAGACGGTTATCATTCTTACTTAGTGGATCACCACCCTGAATCATAAAATCATTAATCACTCGATGAAAGCTTGTTTTGTCATAGAAACCTTTTTCAGCTAGCGTTAAAAAGTTTTTAACTGTTTTTGGAGAATCTGAGTTATAGAACTGAATAGTAATATTCCCCATGCTGGTTTTTAAAACAGCCTGATCATATTGCTGTAAAAGATCAACGTCTTTTTTCTCAGTTTTTGTTGCTTCCTTTTTTGTAGTTGAACTGTTTTTTGCAGTAGATGTCATAGTTGTTTGTTTAACTGTATTAGTTGAAATTGTCGTTGTATTTGTTTGTGTCGTGGTTGGAATAGTATTAATTGGAGTTGTTATCGAAGATTTAGGAGTTGCATTGTTATTACAACCGGCTCCAATTAAAACGATTAAACCCATTAGAACAATAATTTTTTTCATATTGATGAATATGTTAATAATATATACAAATATTATACCATATAGCAAAATAATGCAACCTATCCAGGATATCAAAAAAGCTGTTCAAAAACGTATTTCTTTGCTAGACTTGGAGCGTAATTAAAAAATAATATATAATATGAATTTCAAAAAAATTAAAGAAATCTTAGATGATCAACCAAAGTTTCGTTTTAAACAAGTTTTAAAAGCGATTTTTTCTGATCTCATCACAGAATGGAATGATAACACCACTTTGCCAAAAACTTTGAGGGATATTTTAAATTCTGAATGTCCGCTGGAAATAGAGGGGGAGATATTTAATTCTAAAAACAGTGAAACTCTTAAAGCTTTAATTACACTTGAAGATAAAAGTAAAATTGAAACAGTTTTAATGAAACACGAAGATGGAAGAAATACAGTTTGTATTTCTTCACAAGTAGGCTGTCCATTGAATTGTGGATTTTGTGCAACTGGTCAAATGGGATTCAAACGAAATTTAGAAACCGATGAAATAGTTGAGCAAGTACTATTTTGGCAGAGATACTTACATAATGAAAAAATAGAAGGAAAAGGAAGAGTAACTAATGTCGTGTATATGGGGATGGGTGAACCTTTTTTAAATTATGATAATGTTATGGAGTCAGCTAAGTTTATTAATGACAAAGATATCTTTAATGTTGGAGCTCGTCATATTTCAATTTCAACAAGTGGTTTAATAGATGAAATTAATAAATTTGCAAAAGAGAAAATGCAAATCAATTTAGCCATTTCACTACATGCTGCCAACGATAAACTTCGATCAAAGCTAATGCCAATCAATAAAGAAAATCCATTAAAAGAATTAATGGAAGCTGTTGAAAATTACGTTAACGATAGATCAAGGCAAGTGATGTTTGAGTATTTAATGATAGATGGTGTAAATGATAGTGAGAAACATGCGCAAGAATTAGTAAAATTAATGAATCATCCACTGTATGTTGTGAATTTGATTAGATATAACAAAACAGGAGTGTATAGGCCATCTAATTCACAAGTCATTAATAAATTTAAAGACATTCTATTAAAAGCCGGAAAAAAAGTGACAATGCGCCATAGTTTTGGTGGCGATATTAATGCGGCTTGTGGACAATTGGCGAGTTAACCAATATTTTTTCTAAGTAGTGTTGACAGGTGAACGATTGTTCACTATAATACATATATAAATATATCATTTACAATATGTACAGTAGATACAAAGAAAAAATAGGTAATTTTTATACGAAAAATAAAAGGATGCCAACTTACAGTGAAATAATGAAATTAGTTGGTTTTAAATCTAAAAATGCAGTTTATCGTTTAATTAAAAAAATGATAGACGAGGGTGTTATTTCAAAAGATGAAAATGGTCATCTTGTGCCAATAAAATTAGGTAATGATTTTAAAGTATTAGGAACCGTGGAAGCTGGTTTTCCTTCTCCGGCTGAAGAGGAACTAGCTGATACCATGACTTTAGACGAATATTTAATTGATAACAAGGAAGCCACCTTTTTACTTAGAGTAAATGGTGATTCCATGAAAGACGCTGGAATAATCCAGGGAGACATGGTTTTGGTGGAAAGAAATGTTACTCCCCATAATGGTGATATTGTTATTGCTGAGATTGATAACAATTGGACCATGAAATATTTTCGAAAAAAAGGTAATAAAATATACTTAGAAGCTGCCAATACAGAATTTAATAATATATTTCCTCAAGAAGAATTAAAAATATCAGCAGTAGTAAAGGCAGTTATTAGAAAATACTAATATGGAACAGCCTTTAGCCATATTTGATCTTCCGAGAGCAATTCTTCATGTAGATGGAGATTGTTTTTTTGCTTCCTGCGAAGTTGCAAAAAATCCAGCTTTAAAAGGTAAAAGCGTAGTAACAGGTATGGAAAGAGGTATAGTCTCATCATTATCATATGAAGCTAAAGCAAAAGGTATAAAAAGAGGAATGCCACTCTCAGAAGTTAAAAGAATATGTCCAGCAACTGTTTTAATCCCATCAGATTATGAAACATACTCACTCTATTCAATGAGAATGTTTAATATTGTAAAAAGATTTACCAGTTCGGTTGAGGAATATAGTATAGACGAGTGTTTCGCTGATTTAACTGGAATGCGAAGACCGCTTAACATGTCTTACGAAACAATGGCCAAAAAAATCAAAGAAAGTTTAGATAATGAATTAGGTATTACTTTTTCAGTTGGTTTAGCCCCAACCAAAGTTTTAGCAAAAATTGGATCAAAGTGGAAAAAACCATCGGGATTAACAATTATCAGAGGAAGAAAAATTCATGAATTTTTAAATATATTACCAATACAAGATGTATGGGGGATTGGAGTGCAAACTTCTGCCTATCTAAACCAATGTGGTATCAAAACCGCCTTGCAACTCGTTAGAAAAGATAAAGATTGGATTAAAGAAAAATTATCAAAACCTTTTTATGAGATATGGCAAGAATTAAGAGGTGATATAGTTCATGAATTGAATTTAGAAGAAAAACATAATTACAAATCAATCAGTAAAACCAAAACATTTACTCCACCTTCAAACAATAAAGAAACTGTTTATTCACAATTATCAAAAAATGTAGAAAATGCTTGTATTAAAGCTCGTCGACATAAATTAGCAGCCACAAAAATATTTGTTTTTCTTAAAACTCAAGACTTTCGTTTTATGGGATTAGAAATAAAATTAAGTAGAGCGAGTTGTGCTCCAAATGAATTATTGGAAATAATAGGGGAGTCATATAATAAGTTATTTAAAAGTACAAAAATGTATCGAGCAACCGGTGTTGTACTCATGGATTTAAAAGAAGACAACAACAAACAACTTGATTTATTCGGTAAAGTTCTTCGAGCGGATAAGTATAGTAAAATTTTTGGTGGGTTTGATGAAATTTCAAAAAGATATGGAAAACATACACTTTTTCTTGGATCCAGTCTTGAAGCTATGAATAGAAAACAACATGATGGAGATAGAGAAGTAAAAGTTAGTAGATTAAAAAAATTATTTAAAGGAGAGAATATTAGAAAAAAAATTGGGATTCCAACGTTGGGTGAGGTGTGTTGAATGTATTTTAAAAATATAAAAAGAAAAACACCGCCTAAGGACCAACCCATTAAGAGGTGTAATTTCGTATGAATTCTATATATAGAATACAATAAATTTTAGTGTATGTAAATATATCCTATTCCACTCTATCTAAAACTCCATCTTTAAAATGTGCAGTATACACAGGTTTTCCGTCAGCTAAATGTCCAAGAGTTGCAGTGAGTTGTTGTTCGGCCAACTCCTTAGTTTTTTTGTTAAAATCACTAATGTCTATATTTAGTCCAGTAATACCTGCCATCACTTCACCAATTTCCATTCTCATAAAACTAGCTGCTTGAGGATGGTTTACAAACATTTGTACACCATCTACTATTGGTTTGATAGTAGGAATTTTGGTTTCATCTGATATTTCTTCGTCAACTACTATTTGCACTACAGCACCTTCTTCATGATCGCCTTGTAGAACTTCCAATTCTACATCTTTTCCGCTCCACGCTGCTTTAAAAATTGATTTAATTGCTGCTTGTAACAATTCTGGTCGTACACCATAATTTTCTGAATCTTTTAGCATCCAATTTAGATGACCACAACCAATATTGTCTGCGGTAGTTAGTTTATCTAGTAATTCCTCTTTTTGTTCCTCAGAGGGGTTTAAAACATCCTTAGGATCAACACCAGCATGCTCTAGTGCATGTTCATCTGTATGCATGTAGAATTTACCCGAGGCTTCTAGATATTTTTCTAGTATTTCATCCATGTCATTTAAATCCAATTGCTCTTCGCTGGTTTGTTCGGCAGCAGCAAGAGCAAGAACCAATTCACCAGCATTACCACCAAGTGTACCAATTATTCCTTCTGCCTCTTCATTTTCATCTATACTTTTTCTTCCATCAACACAGGATTCTGATTTTCCTTTTAGTAAATCCTTCATTTCAACTAGTTTCAAATTTCCCTCACCTCGTATATGTGCTTCAACTTGTTCTCTAGTAAGATTTGGTTTAATTTCTTTGGTTTCAGGTTGATCTGGATCGTGTGACATATTTTTGATAAATTAAGTATAAAAAGGCGATGTTACGCCTGCTTTAGTATATATTATGTGGTATTAAGTAGTCAAGGAATATATGATGTGGGTATCTTGTAAATATTTGATATTTGAGATAACATATATCTTCAAAGAATTTGTAACCTTTTTAATATGGTGGTGTAATATATATAGAAGGAGTCTAATTTAAATATATTTAATATGTATTAAGTATGATAGTTAAAACATATAGAAAAATACGAAAAAAGAAGTGGTTTTGGCCAATGATAGGTGTTCTTGTAGTAGGGGGAATATTTTTTGGATATAATTATGCAAAAACAAAACCAGTTGAAAAAAGCTATGTTACTGCTAATCCTAAAAAGGGAAATTTGAGTGTGACAATTAGTGGGAGTGGACAAGTATCGGCTTCTAATCAAATTGATATCAAATCAAAAGTAAGTGGAACTGTTTTAACTTTAAATGCTAGTGCTGGTAAAAAAGTAAAGAGTGGTGAGGTTCTTGCTCAAATTGATGCTCGTGATGCATACAAGGCGGTTAAAGATGCGACTGATAGTTTGGAGACTAGTCAGCTTTCATTAAAAAAATTAAAGGAGCCAGCTGATGCTTTGTCGTTATCTCAGGCAGAGGGTGCTTTGAAAAAAGCAAAAGATGATTTAGCGAAATTAAAATTTAATCAAGAAACTGATTATGCAAAAGCTTTGGTGACGGAAAAAAATGCAGTTGCTGCAATTGCCAAATCATATGAAGATTCTTTTACAAAGATATCAGATGCATTTTTGGATTTACCTGATGTGATGACAAAATTGAATAATATTTTGTATAGTTATGAAATCAGTGATTCAGAAATAACATTAACTCAAAACAATACGGATTCTTTGGTTGGTAGTTTTGGTTTAAATGAAAAGAGTCAAAACAAGATAAAAGTATTTATCAGTTCAGCCATAACAGATTATGAAAGTGCTCGAAAAAAATATGATTTAAATTTTACTAAATACAAAGAAACAACCAGATATTCAAGTACCTCAACTATTGCAGAACTTTTAAATGATACTGTTGATACAGTTAAAACCATCTCTCAAGCATCTAAGAGTGATATCAATATGCTTGATAGTTGGGTTGATTTAGCAACTCAAGACTATTTAACAATATATACTCAAGTTAAAACATATCAAAGTGATCTATCTTCTTTACTTGGAAAAGTAAATTCTCATTTATCAACCCTATTAAGTGCTCAAAGTAATTTACAAAGTAGTCAAGATTCTTTAGTTGATGCCAGTCGAAATATTAAAAAAATGATACTTAATGATCCAATTGATTTAGCATCCGCCATAAAGAGTATTTCTGAAAAAGAAATTTCTTTAGCAAATTTAAAAGCAGGCGCTGATGCACTTGATATCCGATCACAAGAACTGGCAATTGCTCAGAAAAAAAGTACACTTACTGATTCGCAATTAAAACTTTCTGACTATAGTGTTAAAGCACCATTTGATGGAACAATTGCAAAAGTTGATGCCAAGAAAGGGGATACGCTTTCTTCGTCTGGCGCAGTAGCAACAATAATTAGTGATAAACGATTAGCTGTTATTGCTTTTAATGAAGTTGATGTATCAAAAATTAAATTAAAGCAAAAAGTAATTTTATCACTTAGCGCTGTTGAAAATCTTTCTCTTACCGGAGAAGTAGTTGAGATAGACGCCCTTGGGGCAGTATCATCTGGTGTTGTGAACTACAATGTAACGATTGCTTTTGATACTCAAGATGCAAGAGTTAAACCAGGTATGAGTGTAACAGCTGATATTATTATCACCTCAAAAAATGATGTCTTGATGATTTCAAATTCTGCTGTCAAAGGGCAAGGAGGTAGCAGTTATGTCGATGTAAAAACTGATAGTGGAATAGTTCAAAAAATAGTTACTACTGGAATTAGTAATGATACAATGATCGAAATTGTAAGTGGCTTGACTGAAAGTGATAATGTAGTAGTTCAAACAATTTCTGGTACAACTTCAGGAAGTGCCGTCCCCCAAGCAGGAGCAACACGACAAGGTGGAACCCAATTTGGTGGTGGAGGTGTTAATGGTATCATGAGAGCAGTTCGATAGTTACAAAATATGATTAAATGTGAAAAACTGAATAAAATATATTACATGGGGGATAGCGAGGTCCATGTTTTAAAAGACTTTTCCTTTAATATAAATAAAGGTGAATTTGTGGCCATTATTGGTCCATCTGGTTCCGGTAAATCTACTTTGATGCATATCTTAGGAGCTTTAGATAAACCAACATCTGGTTCATACTTTCTTCGCGACAAAGATATGTTGGCCCTTGATGATGATGAGTTGGCTGAAATACGTTCTCAAAATATTGGTTTTGTGTTTCAATCTTTTAATTTGTTATCTCGAGCCACGGTTTTACGAAATGTAATGATGCCTTTAATTTATGATAATCAAACCAGTCGCGAAGATCGAAAGAAAAAAGCAGAAAAAGCTCTTTTGGCCGCTGGTTTACCATCTGATAGATGGGATCATTTATCAAATCAACTCTCTGGCGGACAAATACAAAGAACGGCTATTGCTAGAGCACTAGTGAATAATCCAGACTTAATTTTAGCTGATGAGCCAACTGGTAATTTGGATAGTAAGACCGGAGATATTGTTTTAAATGCTTTCAGAAAATTAAACAAAGAAGAAGGTCATACAATTATTTTAATCACTCATGAAAGACATGTTGCTGAATATGCAAATCATATTATTGAAATTAAAGATGGTGTTTTAGTTTCTGATCGAATAAAGAATTAAATTTATGCTAATCATTGATTTATTAGAAGAAACAAAATTTGCATTAGTGGCTAATAAGGCAAGATCCATCTTGACTATTTTAGGAATTGTGATTGGTATTGGTTCCGTTATTTCAATGATCTCAATTGGTCAGGGTGCCCAGAGTACTATTGAGGAAAATATTCAATCACTTGGTTCTAATTTATTAATCGTAACACCTGGCACACAACGAGGAGTCGGATCCCAAGTAAGATCGGGATTTGGTTCAGCTCAGAGTTTAACTGTGAAAGATTCGGATGCAATTTTGAAAGAAATTAGTGAAGTGGATGCAATCTCTCCAGAAATATCTACTCGTAAGCAAGTTGTTTTTAAGGATAAAAATACAAATACCAGTATTATTGGAGCTACCAGTCAATATCTCAATGTAAAAAATATTATTATATCTCAAGGTTCATTCATTACCACCAATCAAGTACAGAGCTCAGCTAAAGTGGCAGTACTTGGTCCAAATACAGCCATTGAGCTATTTACCACCTCCACAAACCCAATTGGTCAAAAAATTAAAATTGCTAATTTAATTTACACTGTCATTGGTGTTACAGAAACAAAAGGTGGTAATACATTTGGTAGTTCAGATGATGCTGTCTATGTTCCTCTTAGCACTGTGCAGACATATATAACGGGAAACACAGTTTTGAGTACGATTAATATTAAAATCAAAGAAGAAAAATTAATGACAATAGCTCAGCAAAAAATTGAAGCATTGCTTTTATCACAGCACAACATATCAAATGCTGCTTTAGCTGATTTTCGAATTATGAATCAGGCAGATATTGTATCAGCCGCTTCATCAGTAACCGGAACATTTACTCTTCTTTTGGGAGCCATTGCTGGAATTTCTTTACTTGTGGGCGGTATTGGTATTATGAACATGATGTTAACCACAGTTACTGAGAGAACAAGAGAGATTGGATTGAGAAAATCTTTAGGAGCAAAGAGGAGTGATATTAGTACCCAGTTTTTATCTGAAGCTGTTATTTTAACATTGATAGGCGGTATTTTTGGAATACTATTAGGATTAGTTTTGGCAACTGCCATCACGAAGTTTGGTGGACTAACAACCAAGGTCTCAATCAATTCAATTTTATTGGCCTTTGTAGTATCTGGTGCAATTGGAATTATCTTTGGATATTATCCAGCTCGTAGAGCTGCTCAATTGAATCCAATTGATGCCTTGCGTTATGAATAAATTGGATATATATATTTTAATAAATTTATTAATTAATAATGTTAGTATGAAAAAAAGTTTAATTACATTAATTATTGCAGTAGTCGTTATCGGAGCTGGTTCTTTTTACGGTGGGATGCAATATAGTAAGAAAAAAAGTGGTTCTTCTTCGGTAGGAAACCTTCGAGGTGGTTCTAATTTAACGGCTGATCAAAGGGCCAAATTTGGTCAACGCCAAAGTGGTGCAACAATGGGAGTTGGTGGTGGTTTTAGACAAAATAGTAGTAGTACAAATTTTATTAATGGCGAAATTCTTAAAAAAGAAGCAAATAGTTTAACAGTCAAACTATCAGATGGTGGTTCAGCTTTGGTATATATTTCAACATCCACAACAAGCATCACAAAACAAAGCACAACAACATTATCGGATCTAAGTATTGGTAGTACTGTAATGATTAATGGAGATAAGAATGATGATGGCTCATATTCTGCTAAAATAATTAGATTATAGCGAGGTATTGCTTTTTTTTATAAATTGATGTATACTCGTAATCACTAATATTAAAATATAATAATATGAATAGCGCACTAAAAGCTCGTCAAAAACATACTACTAGAGGAACAGCAAAAGGTAATAGTTTAAAATTAAAAAACAAGAAAGTGGCTGGATCAATAAGCAAGATCAAAAGAGATGCAGCTCCAAAAAAAAGAAACAAAAAATAATTATTCCTCTTTAAAAGCTTAGATGTTAAACGTTTAAGCTTTTTTGTTTGCGAAGATAAAGCCCATTGTTTTTTCAAATTTTGATTGAAAAACTTGGACCCCAAACTTATTTTCTCTTAAGATGGTTTCTAATTCTTTATGATGATTATTTTTTGTATCGTGATATTCTAAAATAATGTTATCGAATAGATTGAATTCTTCAGAATTAATATTGTTTAAAATATTAAATTCATCTCCCTCAATATCCATTTTTAACAAAGATAGTTTTTTTATTTTGTAATTACCACATAAATCTTTTAATGAATATGCCTTAATCTTTATTCCTTCATCCATTATACTTATTCGATGACTTATCGAATCGTCAGAAACAATCAAATTTTGTTCTCCACTTATACAGGATAGTCCAGCCTCGATAATTTCAACGTTTGATATTTCGTTATTTTCAAAATTCTTTTTCATTGTCGTAATGTTGTTTTTTTCAATTTCTAGCGCATAAATTTTGATTTTGCTATTTAACGACGAAGCATAAATACTAAAAAAACCAGCATGGGCTCCTACATCGAGAATAGGGAATTTTGCGTTTCTTATGACATCCTCAACTTTTTTGTATTCACGTATTTTAAATATTTCACGCATGACAGAAATATCAACCTGATCTCTTAAGATCAGGTTTACTTTCTTGTCATTAAATTTAATCTCAGTCGTTTCCATAATATATTATACCTTTGTAAATTTTACACTAAAATGTGGTTCGTACTCATTATCATATTCATCCTTTAATTCAACGGTCTGTCCTTTCATTAATTGAGTAAGGGCAATATCACTAAGAAGTTCTTTGTCAGACTGGATATCTAATTTCATACCGTCAAGTTTTTCAAATTCGCTTCCAAATCCACTTTGAATTTGTGCTTCAATACTTTTTTTCTTTTCTTTTAATGTATTATATTTATCAATAACTTCTTGGTAAGATGGTGAAGTGGCCAGCGCATCTTTGTATGAATCTCGAATACTTTTTTGTTTTTTTTGAGTTTCTCTAATGCGAGCCCAAACTTCTTCTAAATTTGCCATAGTAAAATACTTATGAATTATAGTGGGCTCATTATATCACAAATATATTAATTTGAAAAATATTGATATTATGTCATCATTTAGTGGTAATTGTGATATAATATATATAGTCAATTAATATTTATGAATTTTAAAAAAATATTATTTACAATATTACTAAGTGCATTGTTTTGTATTTTTTTGATTAATGAATCCAAGGCTCAAATCAATGCTGGCTTTGTTCAAGGACTTTGGTATTCAAAGTCATCATTTTTTGCGGGTGAAACAATTAGAATGTATTCGGCCATTCAAAATCAATCTGATTTTGATATTACTGGTAAAGTTGAATTTATAGTCAATGAAGAAGTGATTGGTAGTTCTAATTTTTCAGCCATTAGTGGACGATTGGTCGAAAGCTGGGTTGATTGGACTGCTAAAAAAGGAAAAAGTAGTGTGTATGTGAGAGTTGTTAATGCAAAAAAATATGTTTTAGAAAAAACACCAGAACCAATTACTTTGGCTTACAGCAAATCACAGACCGATGTTAGAACAATAGATGTTGATACTGATAAAGATGGAGTGGGAGATAAAGAGGACGAAGATGATGATAATGATACCTTGAGCGATGAGGAAGAGGTAAAGATTGGAACCGACCCACTTAAAAAAGACACAGATGGCGATGGTATTAATGATGAGGAAGAGAAAAAAAGAGGTAGTGATCCGTTAAAGACTGATAATACCAGTTACAAATCAGAACAATACGCGATTGGTAGTATTGTTAGTAATTCTATGAAATTAGTAGGGGATACTCCAAGTGTTAAAAAAGAAACAAGTAAGATCGAAAATATAAGGAAAAGTATAATAGCGGTTCCAAAAAAATTATCCCAAACAGCAGATAGTGTAGCCGGTCAATTAAAAAATATTCAAAAGAAAACAGATGGTTCTTCTTCTTATTCAACTTTTTTAGATTTTCTAATTTTCATTTTTGAACATAAAATATTGCTAGTACTTGTGATACTAGCAATATTGGCTTTAAGCTATAAAATATTTAAGTTTTTTTACCGTCTTAGTAGAAGATTATGATCTGTTTTTAATAGCAGCTGAAAGAGTAATTTCATCGGCATACTGTAAATCACTTCCCATCGGAAGACCTCTCGCTAATCGACTAATTTTAATGTTTGGTCGTAATATTTTTATTTGTTTTTGTAAATATAGGGAAGTTGTCTCACCGTCCATATCAGAGTTTAAGGCGAGTATGATTTCTTTTACTTCTGTATCACTTTTTAAAAAAATGAATAGTTCCTTTATTTTTGTTTTTGGAATATGTTTTTTATCCAAATTAATTAAACCTCTTAAAACAAAATATTTTCCCTTGTATTCTTGTGTTTTTTCAATAACTTGAATATCTTGTGGTTCAGCTATTATGCAAATAGTGGTTTTATCACGATCATGATTTGCACAAATTGGACACGGATCTGTATCAACAAAATCCCAACATGTTTTACAACTTCTAATTGTATTACTCAAATTATTTAAGTTTTCACTCAGCTGAGCAACTTGTTTTTTCCCACTTTTCAAAAGAGAAAAAACAAAACGCTCAGCTGTCTTTTGACCAACCGATGGTAATGTTTTAAACGATGAAATTAATTGATTAATTGATTTTGAATACATTGTATATTATTTGCCCCCCATACCTGGTAAATCTAGTCCTCCCATTTCTTGCATTTTAGTAGCCATTACTCTTTGCATTTTTTTCAATGCACTTTTATGAGCATCTTTAATTTTGTTTTGTAATTTTTCTTTGTTTGCTACACTCATTAAATCATCGTCTATTGCGAGACCACTCATATTTAAATTACCGTCCATTGTTAAAGTGACTCCACCCTCGTTGATAGTAGTTTCTTCATCAGATAATGCAGTTTGCATTTTTTTTGCTTGACTTCTTAAATCTTTGAACTGTTTTAATTTGGATAGCATTGCCATATTATTTTAATTATAATTAAATTATTTATTATACCGGAGGAATGTCTTCCTCTTTAGCTTTTTGTTTTTCAAAATATGATTTGGGTTTTAATTCTTGTGGTTGGGGTTCAGTCGGAAGAGCTGGCATATTGGAAGGCGGTGGAGGAGGTGTGTAGCCTTGTTTTCCTAAGTTTCTAAACGAAGCTCTTGGTTCATCGAAAAACACCTTTACTAATCCAGTAGGACCATTTCTGTGTTTCGCAATATGTATTTCTGAAATATATCTTTCATCCGGTGGTATATCTTCAAGACGGTAATTTCTGTCAGTTGCTTTACGGTAGATAAACATCACTACATCTGCATCTTGCTCAATTGAACCAGATTCGCGCAAATGGGAAAGTTTTGGAATTGCTGGTTTGCTTTGCTCTACCACACGAGATAACTGTGAGAGAGCAAGTACAGGAATATTTAATTCTCTAGCAAGTGCTTTGAGTCCACGAGTGATTTCTGCTACTTCTTGCACACGATTCTCTGATCCGGCTCTTGATGACATTAATTGTAGATAATCAATAACAATTACATCTAAACCACTTTCCATCTGTAATCTTCTCGCTTTTGTTCTAATTTGGGTAATTTGTAAACTGGCCGTATCATCAATAAAAATTTTAGCTTCTGATAGTTTACCCATGGCATGGCCAATTCGTGGAAAATCATCATCTTCTGGTCTTTCGCTAAGACGTCCAGTACGCATGCGCCATAAGTCTACATTAGCCTCAGCGCAAAGCATCCTGTCTACTAATTGTTCTTTACTCATTTCAAGAGAAAATAGTCCAACTGACGCTTTACCTCGAACTGCCATGTTACGCACAATGTCTAGAGCTAAAGAAGTTTTACCAACACTTGGTCTGGCAGCCAGAATTACTAAATCAGATCGTTGTAATCCAGCCAATAGATTATCCAAGTCAGCAAAACCAGTTGGTAATCCTCTCATCTTTCCTTTGTTTTTATGAAGTTCATCAATTCTATCAAAAGCATCATTAAGTATACCACGAATCGGAACAAAATTCTGCTTTAAATAATTTTTTGATACACCGAATAGTCCACTCTGGGCCTGATCAAGTAATTCTTCAATTTCTTCTTTTTCATTGTATCCCAACTTTGTAATATTGTGAGCTGCTTGTAATAATCTTCGGCGGGTTGCTTTTTTGTGAATTATTTTTGCATAATTAACTGCATGGGCAGCAGTCGGGACAGAATTTGCTAAATCGGCTAAATAACTTTTACCACCAATATTTTCAAGTTGACCATTTTCACTCAACCTATTACTAAGTGAAAGAATATCAATTGGTTCATTTTTTTCATATAATTCTATAATGGCTTCATATATTTTCGAATGAGCGTCTTTGTAAAAATCTTCGGGATTAGCAAAATCAGCAATTTTTAGCATTACTTCTTTATCAAGCAAAATAGAGCCGATTAAGGATTTTTCAGCTTCTAATGACTGGGGAGGGATGTGATCAATTTTTTCCGAATTCATAAATATTATATAATGCTGGTATTCTATTAAAAAACAATATACTTGGCAAGGATGAATGGGGATAGGGTGCTTACAAAGTGTGTATAAAATATTTGTCAAATTTCCATTTCGTGATATACTCACTAAGGAAGGCGGTTCGAGGATCGCCTGAGCGGAGTAGCGGCTGCAGAACAGTCGCGCGTCGGTTCTTTACTTTCGGGGTTGAACATTCACAGAAAAACGGCTGAAGAGCAAGTTCAAGCTCTAGAAGCACAAGCCGAATCTGTTTGGCTTCCAGTCATTCAGATCCTGTCATCCAATACAGGCTAGTGGTGGAAAATTTTTGTCCCACCTTTGCCATCACTTGTGAATCTTTCAAAAGGAGCACGACCCAATTCATCGGGAAGTTCTTCACGCGCTGACTCCCGCAGCGCATTATTTTCAATCAAGGCCATCATTATATATTGATGGTTTTTTGTTTCTGTCTGGTACATTGACAAAACAGATATAATAGTGTATATTAAATTATTATTCGGATTTTTCGAATAAACAACCTAAAACCAAAAAAAAGGGGTAAAGAAAGTGGAAAGAAACAAAACAGTTCCTGAGTGGGCCGAAAGGTTCTTCATCGAGTGGGGGAGCGTTGAGTATGATGACGTATTATGGGATTACGCGGTCCTAAAGAGAGATCTCAAGATAGAGCTCGTGGGATTTATGGGGTTCATTCCTGATATCCCATTTCTCTTTATCTCCGAGGATGTTCCGAAGAAATGGCGCAAGTACGTTTTACGTCATGAGCTCAGAGAACATCTCGGGCTTGGATACGCACGGGAGAGGTGTGTGGTTTCGCTCATAACCGAGCTCCAAGAGGTACCTGAGAGTGAGATCCGTGATTACACCAGATGGCGTATAAATTTCTTCCGGAGATTAATCGAGTTCTATACCAAAGAGCCTCACCCCGATCCCTCATTTATGGGTCGGATAAAGGCAAGCTTTAATCACCTACGGGTAAGAGAAATGGTGGTTTTACATTTTTAACTCGCTTATTAGTTCGCTTTTTTGGAGGGAAAACAGATCCAAGCCAAGATCCTGCTTTCACTCCTATTTAATTATTTAATTGTAGATAATTGAATAGGAAGCAGGATTAAATATATGACACCAATATATTATGTATGTTGGTGTTTTTATTTAAAAATATTTCAAATAAAAAATACCTATAGATAGGTAAAATGATGTTGCCCAGCCCGTGAGTTGAGCAACATCACGGGTGGGACTTGTTTTGAGTGACTACTCCGAGTCCGGGTGAATCCAGGACCTGCAGTAGTAGGCCACCTCGACTCCGTCGATCTGCTTTGGCATTTTTTGGTCCAGGGGGACGCCAAATGCCTTTTTTGGACTGCCACCCATCACCATGCAGTCTGGGTCCTTGCACTTCTGGTAGAAGCAGAAGCTGCACGATTTTCTGGTGGGAGCCTGGCCGTAGGCCCCGTCCTCCGGATTGTCGATTACCAGATGCGTGCCGATGAACGGGTTTCCGCGAAGTGTTCTTGGGTACGTTGTCATATCTTTCCTCTCCTTTGTCAGTTATTTGACTTTAAAATGTAGCATATGAATACTAATTTGTCAATATTATATACATGTATCACATTTTTAATTTGGCATGATATAGATTAAAACTTAGATGATACATTGAAACTCACATAATACAGTGATATACTATGGTCATGAAACAAACAATTAAAAATATACTCATATTACTCGTTTTTTGCGGATTACTGTATTTAAACTTATCAAAGTTGCAAAGTACCACTTTAGGTATTCTTTTGCTATTCATATACTTATCATACACTTCTAAATTTGTTAAAACCGCCTTAGTTAAATTTTTTTATTTTAGTTCAGATTCTATACGTGTTCGGATACTATCTGCTTTTTTTGTCATTTTTGTTTTTTCGAGTATTACGGGTGCGATCGTACTTTTGTATAAATTAACCACGTTAGTACTTGTTTTTGATTTCTTTTTTGTTGGTCTTTTGCTATACGTCCTACATCATTGGGCTTTAAAAAGTAGAAATGATGAAAAAGAAATAAATTATTCAAAAGTGAAAGAAAAAATTAGTTTACAGATGCCAAAAGCAAAAGTGGGTGTTTTAATATATGTTATCTTGTGGTTTGTTAGTTTGGTTTTTTTAATTGGTTCTCGAAAGGATGGAAATTTTTTATCTCCCTGGCAAGTGATTAATGAGTGGTACATTGTCATATTTTTCATTTTGACTGTTATTGTGGGATTGTTAATTTTTTCAAAATTAAAAACAAAATTTATTCTTTTTCTTTTAATTCTTCATACTTTTTTACTTCATTCATATTTGCCTCTGACAAATAGTTTAATTTACGGAACAGATCAGTGGCGTCATATGGCGGTGGAAAGACAGATAGTTTCTGGTCAAAGTATCAATATTGTTTTAAACGATGAAAAACCAGTTAATTTTGTCCAAGCTCTTAATCCTGGAAAATTAGCTTACGCTCAGTTATGGGCCACTGAATCAGTTGTTGCAAAAACAACAAGTATTAATTTAATTAAAGTTAACAAATGGTTAGTGGTGTTGCTTTTTTCTTTGCTACTTCCCATATTACTTTACGAAATTGGTTTATCATTAAAATTTGGTCCTCGAAAGAGGTTGTTGTTAGTTTGGTTGTCATTTTTGTTTTTTCCACTTCAATCATTGGGTTCAGTGACATTGCCTGTTAGTTTTGGTTTTTTGTCATTTTTAGCAATGATTCTTTTAATTTTAAAAAGGGTGAAGAAAAAAAGAGGTGAGCAGTTAATTATTCTTTTTTTATTATTTTTTCTTTCTTTGTTTGGATATAGTTTGTACGTGATACTTTTGGGTATGTTTTGGTTGGTAATTGAAATGATGAGCAAAAGAAAAAAAGAAGGAAGGAAATTTTTAAATTTTTTAAAAGTATTTTGTTTAACTGTTTTTTTCGCAATTTCAATACCTTTGATTGAACTCGTGACTAAGTATAGTGTGTATTCTAGTAAGATTGTCTTAATGGATCAGATAAAGCAGTTTGTGGGAAATGTTTTAGGCGTGTATATAGCGAGTGGTCCACGCACTCATGATATCTTAGGCGGAAATATATTTTTCAATCAAACTCCGATTTATGCTTTTGTTAGTAATGTTTTTACTGATTTAAGAACTGTGATTCCTGTTTTATCAATTGGTTTTTTTCTTGTGATTTTAATTGGTTTTGTAATTTGTTTGAAAAGAAAAGAACTTCATTGGTTGGCAATTACTGGTTTTGCTCTTTTTCTATCATATTTCATCGGTTTCTATATTCTATCTGGTCAACGTCTTTTGTCTCGTCGTCTTGATTTAACAATTAGTTTTGTTTTGTTGTTGCTTTTAACAATGGGGTTATACAAACTATTAGTGGAAAACAAAAAAAATGCGAGTTTGAAAACCGTGGTTACTCTGATCATTATTTCATTCGCTATTACCTTATCGTATTCTCTTGGTCCTGATACAAAAACAGTTAGTTCAAATCAATTTAAAGCTATGGAATACATATATGAAGAAACAAACAATGATAATACGTTTTGTGTTATTTCTGATACCTATTCTCTTTTAGCACTTGAATACCATTCAAGTAAAAAAATAGTGGGTGGTGGTTTTCCAATGGATAAAGATTTTAATCAAGATATACGAACAAAAGTTTTAAAAAAAATTGAAGATGGTTCGGCCAGTTTTGAAGATAATATTTTTTTAATTACAAAATCAAAACGTTGTTTCATTGTTTTAAAAAGTACTGAATTGAATAAAGCGAGAGATAGTGTGGCGAGACGAGGTTCGTTAAAAAATATATTTGGTAACGTTGAGGTTTGGGAGTATAATTAGGTAAAGTTGAGTGATAAATGGGTCGAGGATGCTTAATCCTTGACTTTTTTTTAAAAAATTATAAAAAAACTTTAAATGGAATGACATAATTAAACAATGATGTTTATCTTATTTCGTAGGTGTTTTTAATTTATGTAAAGCATCGATGTTAAAACCTGGATCCATATCGTCTTTTTGGATGTAGATCTGCCCTCCCTCTGATTCTTTATCCCATTTTTCATAAGGTGGGCTTAATGAATCACCAGCTCCTTGAGCTTGTTCCCAGGATTCCGGCATTTTAAGAAGTTTTTCTTTCATCATTCGTTCTACAATTGAGCGTATAGCCGCTGGATCAGATTCCAAAACACGGCTTATCTCCTCAGCGGTTGATTTAGGCAGTACAATTTCTGCTATCATCATTTGTCCTTCTCTGCCAGAATAATCATGCCACTCACTAGGTGGTACATAATATGTAAGACGAACTGCCTCTTCATTTTTACCTCCTTGCACATATTCACTATGTAAAACAGGCTCTGTTCTACCAGTATCTCTTTTTTCTGTTCTAGACTCTTTTTTACCAAAACCTAATACTCCACTTTTACCCGGTATCACTACATCTTCATATACAGGTTTTGTATCAGTTCGAATATCTAAAATTTCTCGTATGCCTCTTTCTTTCATTGCCTGATCTAATCTCGTACCCTTTGAAGATTCTTCTGCCGTTAAAAAATTGTACTCCATTAAACCACGTACAGACGGACTACGATAATCTGTAATTCTAGACTCAAGATTCTGATAACCAGCATTCCCACTAGAAGACAAAGATTGGTCTACTGACATATGTACTCTAAAACCACCATCTTGTAAAACTAACTGAATTGCTTGTTCACGTGTTCTTTCTCTATCAACCGATTCTTTTTGATTAGCAGCCTGGCTATTCATTTCAAAATCAGCTTTAATTTTATCGATACTTCTTGTATCTTCCATGCTAGCATCTGGTCTCTCATAGTATTGTTTTTTCAAATTTCTACTGATTAATTTTAACTCATATATTATCTTGACTGCTTCGGCTAGTTCATTTTCTTCCTCATCTGACAAGACTTCCTTCGTAGCTTTCTCAGCCATAATGTAGGAAGCTTCAATAATTGTTTGCTCTATTCCAGACAAAATGTCTCCAATTTCCCCTTTGTTCATTATAGTAAAATATGCAATATTATCAATTCCACCAGATAATATCTTTTTTAATTCTGGATCTCTAATCATGGTATCAGAAACCATTTTCATAATATTTAGATCAAGAGTAACATCACTATCTTCAGTGGAGTCGGACTTTTCAGTGAATATTTTAGAACACGAATCCATAAATAATTTTTCTGACTCACTCTGTGCTTTATGCATTTCTCCAGAATCATCTGATTTCATTAATTCTTCATCATATCCTAAATTTAAAGCCACAATTGAAAGAGCGGGAGCTACATCACCAGGAAATTTCCTACTTCGTTCTATTCCTCGATCAGATTTTAAAATTTTTAACTCTTCTTTTCTTCTCTGTAATGATTCTAGCCAAAGTTTTTGTTCTTCCATTTCTTCCTGATCTAAATCTTGATTGTTTTCCATTCCTTTTTGAGCAAAAATAATTCTAGAATTAAAATAGTTACCAACATCCTGAATAAATTTAATAGGCGTATCTATTGATTTACTCTTTTCAGCTTCTGGTTTTGACTCATCAGATTCTGGAATTATTTCTTCTGGTTTTCTTGGATTAGGCATACAAATCATTGTTTACATTAGGTGTATATATTAGCATGCAAATTAATAAAGTCAAATAATAGTCCCATTGGTTTTCTCTTTCATATTTTACCTTACAAAAAAAATACTTTAAGCTGTATTCTTCAAAAAATACACTTGGCAACGAAGAAGTTTTAGTGTATAATTAGGAAATAATTTAAATTTAAATATATGGATGATTGCATTTTTTGTAAAATTATTAGTGGTGAGATACCAAACAATATTGTGTACGAGGATGATAATGTTTTAGCTTTTTTAGATATCTTTCCTCATGCCAAAGGGCATACCGTTGTGGTTCCTAAAAAACATGTGGTAAATTTAGAATTTTTATCGGTTGACGAGTGGAAAGATATCTCGGTTGGATTAAAACGTTCATTGGATAAAATTAATTTTGTTTTAAGTCCAGCTGGTTGTAATATTGGGATAAACAACAAAGAAGAGGCCGGACAGGTGGTTCCGCATGTTCATTGGCATATTTTACCTCGTTACAAAGATGATCATGGTGGTTCCATTCATTCTATAGTAAATAATGCGAAAAAAGACGAAGTTTATGAATTAGCTAAACTTTTTAAAAAATATGGAAATTAAACAAATTTCTTCAGAAATTATACATAAAAATCCTTGGTGGCATTATATGCATGATAAATATACGATGTCTGATGGAAAAGAGGGGAATTACTATTATTGCAAAACAAATGGAGCCTCCATGGTGATTCCACTGCTTGATAATGGTAAATTAGTGTTGGTTCGACAGTATCGGTACTTAAATGAAAAAAATGGAATTGAATTTCCTTGTGGTGGCATCTTAAACGATGACGAGACGCCCCTTGAAGCGGCCAAGAGAGAGCTTTTAGAGGAAACAGGCTATATGGCTGATGATCTTGTTAAAACAGGCGAATTTGAGCCTGCAAACGGTTTTTGTCAAATTAATACTCGAGTTTTTGTGGCTTCAGATTTAAAAAAAATTGGTGAACCTGAAAAAAATGCGGATGAAGTAATTGAGGTCATGTATAGACGAGTTGATGAGTTTGATGCTATGATAAAGAGAGGAGAGATCTGGGATGGCCAGAGTCTGGCATCCTGGATCCTTTCTAGAGACTATATTTACAGTCTATTACGTTAATTAATTAAATATATATCATATGACTATAGCATATATGTTGTTGATAATAGCCGCTGTTATTATCATCACAAGTATCCGTCAGGTTAATCAATACGAGAGAGGTGTTCGTTTTATGCTTGGAAAATATACGACAACAGCCGGTCCAGGTTGGCGTATTGTACTTCCAATCATTCAAGGAATGACAAAAGTAGACATCCGTGTTAAAGCGGTTGATGTACCACTTCAAGAAACAATTACCAAAGATAATGTTTCTGCAAAAATTAATGCAGTGATATATTATCAAGTGAGTGATGCAGCTAAAGCAATTTTAGAAGTTGAAAACTTTTTTTACGCAGTTTCTCAATTAGCCCAGACAACGATGAGAAATGTGGTTGGTGAATTGGAATTAGACGAACTTTTAGCAAATAGAGATGCAGCTGCTCAAAGAATTAAAGAAATTGTTGATAAAGCATCTGATCCATGGGGGATTAAAGTTCAAACAGTGGAACTTAAAGATGTTGTACTTCCAGATGATATGCAAAGAGTGATTGCAAAACAAGCAGAAGCTGAAAGAGAAAAAAGAGCTGTTGTTATTAAGGCTGTGGGTGAAGTAATGGCTGCAGACAATTTAGCAAAAGCTGCTCAGACGTTGCATTCACAACCAGGTGCTCTTCATTTGCGAACATTGAATACATTGAATGATCTTTCTTCTGATCAGTCAAATACAGTGATATTTGCTTTACCACTCGAAGTTTTGAGAGCTTTTGAGAAGTGGGGACAGAATTAAGAAAATATTTTATTTAGCTAATATATTTTTATGGATAATCAAACAATCCCAAAGAAAAAAATGACGGTGGATGAATATATGAAGCAAACGAATATTAAAAGCGTAGAGGAAGCCCATGGTTATCTAACACAAATCAGGACATTATTCATCGCCCTTACTGTTGGTATGATATTAAACAAATTTACCGCTGTAGCGGTTCCGGGAGTTGCGTCCTTAATAATATTGTTATATATTGTTTTATTAATATATTTTATATTCTATTGTGTAAAGGTAAAAAAAGCAGTAAAAATTTCAAAAGTAAGTGCAATTTTTTGTGTAATATTTGCACCATTTAGTTGGATATGGTTTTATCCTTCTATAGCAAATCCTCTTAAAATTATTATTGGTAGTAAAGAAACTCCATTTAATTGAGATGGGATGTGGAGAAATATGGTTTGAGAGTGGGGAGTAATTAAAAGGAAAAAAATTAGGTTAAAACAACTGCTGAGAGGTGGTTGTTTTTGGTTTTCTTCACATGAACGCCATAGGGAGATCAAAAAGTTTATTAATATTTTATATTTTTTTACAACTAATATACTAATATAGACAGAATGATGCTTTAAATGTAAACTATATTTAATTGTTTCATGTATATTATATATAGATTTATAAAATAAATTTGTAATAAACAATTAAACATATGTCCCAATACTACAAACCCCACCGAAACCCAAAGTGGAACTATATCCCCGGCGTACCAAATAATTGGAAACTATCAAGATCTAAAATTGATCTTTTTATTGGTTGTCCCCGTTGTTTTTACATTAATAATCGTCTTGGAACAGCTCATCCACCCGGATATCCTTTTAATTTAAATACAGCGGTTGATACTTTATTAAAAAAAGAATTTGATATTCATCGTGCAAAGAATAAACAACATCCTTTAATTGAAAAATATGGTGTTGACGCTCGTCCTGTTGCTCATGATGATTTAGATGAATGGAGAGAAAATTTTAAAGGAATTAGATTTTTTCATGAAAAAACTGGTTTTACAATATCTGGTGCTATTGATGATTTATGGATAAATTCAAAAAAAGAATATATTGTTGTTGATTACAAAGCAACATCTAAAAATGAAGATATAACGGAGTTAGATCAAGAGTGGCAAGATGGGTATAAAAGGCAAATGGAGGTGTATCAGTGGCTTTTAAGACAAAACGGGTATAAAGTATCCAATACAGGGTATTTTGTGTACTGTAACGGAAAAACAGATAAAAAAGCTTTTGATGCTAAATTAGAATTTGATATTACCCTTATTGCGTACAAAGGTGATGATAGTTGGGTCGAACCAACGATTATTAAGGCACATGAGTGCCTTAATAGTGATAAATTACCAAGTCCTGGTGATGATTGTGATTATTGTACGTATAGGAAAGCGGTTAAGGTTGTTTTAGAAAAATATAGTTAAAAACAAACTACTCCTCATTAAAATATATCCTGAAAGAAGAAATAAAAAATATATGAAAATAATTATTTCAAAATTAAAAGTAAATGAATGGAAAAAATTTAAAAAACTTCGACTAGAGGCATTAAAAAAAGAACCTTCATCTTTTGGAATGTCGTATAAAGAAGAATCGAAATTGTCAGATGATGAATGGAAAGATAAACTTCAAAAATATAACGACGAAAAATCAAGTGTGATGTTTTTTGCTAAAGACGAGGAAAATCTAGTTGGTATGATTGGTGCTTACTGGGTAGATATAGAAAAAGTTAGACATATAGGGAATATTTTTGGAGTTTATGTAAATTATAAATATCGTCGTAAAGGTATTGGTAAATTGTTAATGGATGAAATCTTAAAGAAACTAGATAAAATGCCTATTATCAAAAAAATTAAGTTAGGTGTAGTAACACAAAAAACTCCAGCACTAAAGTTATACGAAAAATATGGCTTTAATACAGTCGGGAAATATGAAAAAGAATTAAAAATAGGGGATGAATACTATGATGAGTACCTAATGGAAAAATTAAAATATTAAATATATATACAGATTTCTAAAATTTAAATTTGATTAAGATTCTACATATATGACCAAATTTGAAAAAAAAGATTCAGAAAACATTGATTCAACAATTGAAGAATCAGTATATATGAATCCTGAAAACAAAGAACTTAATGAGCTTCATGAACGTATTAAGGTTGCAGCAAGCTATTTAGAACGTCTTGATACTTTTGCAGAATATGTTAGTGTTGATGCAGATAGTGGAGAGATTAAATATGCTAAACCAGATTTGGGAGTCATAACAGATGGTGAAATTTTGTCTTATCAACAAAATTTTACCGAACTTTTAAAAAAATTTAAATTAGAGAATGAAAAAGAAGTTGCAAAAATGAAAGCTATTCCAGAAATTCTTGATGTCAAAGTTGTTATGGGAGCCGTTATAGTGACTTTAGATTCGTCAAAACACACTCCACCAGCTTTCTTGTTTGACGATAATTCTAATATACGTGCAGAGTACCAAGGTCCAGCGAGTAATATACAGGAATCACCACGCTTGGGGATCGTTGTAGTTGATATATGTAAAGAAAAAAGAAAAGACGGTGTTGATCCTACTGTTTCGACTGTACATGAACTTCATCATCACACACTTGCAATGTCTGATTACCTTATGTCACAAGACTCTGAACTAGGTATGGAATCTTCTTTTAGAGGAGGAAGAGTAGGGACCCTATATGGAGAAAAAAGTGGAAGAATTACAACTTCTCAAGCATTTTGGAATGATGTAGATATATATGAACAACTAGCGGATCGACCAATAACCGATGAAGCCGGTGAACAGCAAATAGTTAGTCAATTAAAATATCTTAATGAATTACATTCATCATATTTACAAAAAAAACCAAACTGGTTTTCAGCAAAAGAAAATGTATATGCATCTTCAAAAAAAGGAAAACATTGGGAAGTAGTAGGTGATCATCCTGAAGATGTTGAAGCAACAAAAAAACTACTAGGTTATCTTCAAGGCATGTTTACCCTTGATCAAATTTCAAGTATGTGGATAAATAGTAAGAAAAAGGGAACTAAGTTTGGACCCGGACAAGAACAATTTATGTCAGAATTTCAAAAACAGTATATACGAGTTGGTAGTTTGATTGGTTCTGCTCGAACAGTAAAACAAGCTCTTGAACTCGTAAAAGAAGAGTGGGGAGATATACAAAAAAAATATTCAAGACTACTAAAATCTTCAACCGTGACTAATATGATAGATCAGTGGGAAGGTAATGGATCTGGTGCTGATAATTTACGATCATTATTAACAGAATAAAGAAAATGAAAAAAGTAAATCGAAAATGGAATTTAATATCTGAAACAAAAAGAAAATCTTGTTTAAAAGAAATAATAACTTTTTTTAAAGAAAAACAAGATTTAGAAATAGGGGAGATAGCCGCTGAAGATATTTTAGACTTTTTTATGGAAAGTGTGAGTGAAGATATATATAACAAAGGAGTTAATGATTCAAAAGATTTGTTAAAAGAACGTTTTGAAGATTTTGAAATTGATTTAGATCTTTTAAAAAGTAAATAATATTTTAAAAAAAGAAGCCCCGCAGATGTTTACCTGCGGGGTTGTGTGACGGAGATGTCTGGTGATCTCAGACGGAGAGCTGCTCCCATTTGTCCGAGGGCCAGCGTCCGTTGCTGAGGATTTCGATGGGCAGTTGACTCGAACCACCCCATCCGCCGTTCGACTCTCCGGCGACATGGTGCCGGAACTCGTCGTGAGCGGTGGGACTGACGTACTCCTTTCCGTCGTCGTCATCAAGTTTTCGGAAAAAGGAAAGGCCCAACTTGAGCCCCTCGATGACCTGCAAAAGCGTGAACATTTGAATCCTCCTGTTTGTATAGCCGCAATACCCTTGTGACTGGGGATCAAAATATAATTCTTGACGATTAATAATATCACAAAAATACAATTTTGTCAAGGTATATATGTTTAAAAATTTAAATGTGAAAAAAACTGAGATTTTAAAATAGTATCAAAATTCATTATGAACAACACTCTTAAAAACAAATTAATAAAAATTGCTCGTGATTGCTATAGCAGTGATGATCCAGCACATGATTTTGGACATATTTTGCGAGTGCTTTCAAATGCGGAAAATATCGCAAAAGAAGAAAAAAAAGCTGATATGGATATATTATTACCAGCTGTTTTGTTTCATGATGTTATTAATCATCCTAAAAATAGTCCTCAGGCAGATTCTTCCTCTGACGAAAGTGCCATATTTGCAAAAAAAGTATTGGAAGATATTGATGAATATCCTCGGGCAAAAGTTTCTCCGGTTATGTACGCGATTTCTGTTTGTTCGTTTAACAAAGGAATTGTTCCCGATACACTAGAAGCCAAGATACTACAAGATGCTGATGGACTGGAAGCCACCGGAGCTATCTCCATTATGAGAACCTTTGCTTCTGCCGGACAAATGAAAACACCGTTTTATCATGCTGATGATCCATTTTGTAAAAAAAGGGAACCTGGTTCTCATAAATACGCTTTAGATCTTTTTTACAAAAGATTACTTAAAATAACAGAAAGGTGTCACACAAAAAAAGGAAAGAAAATTGCTAAAAGAAGAACTCTCTTTCTTTTTAAATTTTTAAAAGAATTTGAACGAGAGTTGGGGGGAAAATAGTTTTTAGTAATAACTACCAATATGCACTGTCAAACATGTGGTACAAAAATAAGGGATGGCTCATTACAATGCAAAAAATGTATTGAGTTATTAACAAGGGTTGATAAACCATTTTTTTATATAAGAAATGTGCGACTTTGCAATGTGTTTTCTCTTGTATCTAGATCATATTTTGATATTATGGTTGATAATCAATACATATATATACTTCAATTGCCAAAGTATCATAAAGAAACAATGTATACTTTAATTGGATTAGCTGTTCTTCATTTGATTGGTGCGGCCGTAGGTGCATATTTTGGTGCTTCTAGTGATAACAAAAAAAGAGAAAAGTTTCGATCTATTTGGATTGCAAATGATCAGCTAATATCAGATCGTTATGTTAGTAATATATATTTACAAATTCCAATTAGTAATGTAAGTCAAATGGTGCTCATTAAGGGTAAAAAAATGAAGATAAATAATATAAATAAAACACTAACATTTAAAATGGATCATAAAAGTAATAATGAACTAAAATATTTTTTAAACTTTTCTAATAATTAAAAATATGAACCAAATATCATTCGACGTTCAATTTGAAAAAGCAGTTCGTTTTTTAATTAAGTATGCTCCTGTTTCTGATGAATCAACAAAAAAATCAATGGTTCCTCATGATATTCGAGTTGGGGTGTATTTGTTTAATCATGGTTATTCAAAAGATATTGTTTTAGCTGGAATTTTACACGATACCATTGAATTTACCGAAGTAACTGAAAAAATGTTAAAAGATGAATTTGGTGATGTGGTAACAAAATTAGTTTTGGCAAATTCAAAAGACAGATCAATTAAAAATTCAGATGAACGAATTGATGAATTAGTAAAACGTTGTTCTGAAAACGGAAAAGATTCTTTGATTATAAAGGCGGTTGATACTATTGATAGCTATATCCACTACACAAAAACAAATAATGTTGGTGAATTAGATTATTGTAAAAAAAATGCTTTAGCAGTTTTTAAATATATGCCAGTGGATTGTGAAGATTTGGTATTTGATGTTTTGAGAGAGTGGTTGGAGAAACAAAAAAACACCCATCAAGGTGAATCTATATGGAACCGCTGAGTAGCTGTTTCATACAGATTTTTCAGCGGCTCGCTTGTTGTTTGTCATCCTCCTCCGCCCCCCTATTCATCTTCTTCGTAGAAACTGTAAGGAAGACGAATAGCAAAACGTTTTAATTCGACCTCATACTCCTTGATCATGGACTTGATTTCTTCATTTTTCGGATTTACTGCCCAGCTTAAAGGCAGATTCATGAGATCATGAAGTGAAGCTGCCTTTATGTGGTGTTTAGACACATATATGGTTTTCAAAATCCGGATAAAGCATGTTCTCATGCGTCTCCGTACGTTATTACCCTTTCCTGATGCAACGAACTTGGTAATACCGAACACTGCCCATACATCTGCGACCGTTTCGAGATGTAATCTCATTTTTTTCATGGTTTCCCTCCTAGGGTTGTATGATTAAAATTAGCACATTTAGTGATAAAAGTCAATGATATGGTGTGTGAAGATTTAGAGAATGATTTAAAATAAAAAAAACCAAATATTGGTGAATCTGTATGGAACCGCTGAGTAGCTGTTCCATACAGACTTTTCAGCGGTTCCTTTTTGGTTTTGCTGTTTTCTGACTCCCTATTCATCCTCTTCCTCCTCGTAGAAGATGTCAGGGAGTACGATGGCAAAACGTTTTAGTGTATCCTCAAATTCCTTAATCTGGAATCTAATAGCGTCATTTTCCGGATACACAGGCCAATTTGGGGGCAGATTGCAGAGATCTTGCTGTGAGGTCGCATTCATGTTGTATTTAGTTGCATGAATGGCCTTCAGAATCCTCTCAAAACTATCCGTGATCGATAACCGTGAGACACCCCCTTTGTTTGATGCGCTGAACAGAGCAATGCCCAGCAATTTCCAAACATCTCCTACATTCTTGAGTTTTAATCTTCTATTAGCCATGATCTCCCTCGTGGCAGTTGTATGATTGAAAATTAGCATATTTGATAAGAAGAGTCAATGATATGGTATAATAAAGGGGATAAAAAATGTATATATTAAAATCATTTAACATTTGATTTTTGTATAATATTTAGATAAAATGTATATTATGAATATAACTGAGTCTAGCCCACAATCAAAAAGTACTACTGAGAATAAACGCTCCACTAGAGAACTAGTAGATGATTTTCAATATACTTCATTAAGATACTATTTAAAAGGTTTAAGCGATGATAAGATTAGTAGTTTTTTGGAGGACAATGACGCTATAATGAAATTTGTGGATCAAAAATCTAAAGAAAGCAAAGCTGTTCGTCAACAAATATGGGAACTGTTTTCAATTATCCCGCTTAATAGCGGAATGCAGAGATATATAAGAGAAAAGCTGGGAGTAAATGAAGTGGCTGAAGTTAGTGAGGCACAAAATGAACAACAGGTTTTAGCTTGGGCGCCAACCCGCGTTAATCTTCCATTTGGTAGTTTGCCCAGTATCGAGACGTTTTCAAAATCAACAGTTTATGCTTCAAGTTTGGAATTACCAAGAGCCTCTGTATATATTACTAATCAATCAGGAGAGATTGATGAGATGTCATTAACATCTCAAGAAACGACAGTTGCATTATCATATGTGAGAAAAAAAATCTCCGATATTAAAAAAAATAGAAAATACTGGAAAAAGAGATATATAGAAGAAAAAGGTATTGCAACTGATGTTGAAGTGAGCTTTATTAAAATTAAAAAATTTGCTTTAGAAAACTTACTTAAAACAAGATTAATAGATATCATAAAAGACTCCCATCTTGATAGTGAAGAACCGATTGATTTTGATAATTCTAATTTTGAGTTAAGATTCACCCAAACTATTCGAGGAAGTTCAAATAAACAGATTGCTGAATTGGTTGAAGGCGAAGATGATGAGATTAATGACTTTTTCAAAAATAAGATGATCCCAATGTCGGTGGCAGATCCATATTTGGATATTGGTAATTTTGAATGGCAAGAAACTACTAAAACTGATACAGTGCCTGTCTACCCACTGGAAGCAAAAACTGAACAACTGAGTAGTTTCAATGAACTTCAAAAAGCATATATTGAAGTATCGCGAGCTACTAAGGCAGGAGAATGGGATAAAGCCATTGAAATATATATACAATATATTGAATACTGGCCTCAATATTTAGAGCATAGAATTGCGGTGCTTGATATGATTGATAAAGTTGATAAAAATATTTTGGACAGGATGCCACGTCAGATTCTATCAATTGCATCGGGACCACACGAAGAATTGAGAGCTCAGTGGGATATTCATAAAAAAAATCCAGACTATGAGATGCCATTCGTTGTTAGTCTTGATAGTAGTGCGCAGATGCTTGAATGTAGTGGAAAATCTTTGGAAGAAAGCGCTAAAGATCAATCTTTAGATGTGGTGGCTGATATGAGAGAGATTGATGAGCATTTCAATGATCACGATTTTGATGTTGTGGAATGTTCTTCATTTGATAATTTGAGCGATGAAAGTGAAATTAAACACATGATACTTCAGTCGATTAAAAAAACGCGGGTTGGCGGAGTATTAAGATTTTTTACTGTTCAAAGTATTTCATCTCAATTTTCAGAAGTTTTGAATGCATCTGGTATGACTGTATTAGAGTCTAATACAAAGCCAAAATTAAGCTCAGAAGCAAAGGAAAAAATAACACAGGAAAAAGGAAAAGATGTGGCTGACAGAATAGGATATAAATTAAAAAGACTCAATTACTTTCTAGTAAGAGTTGATAGCGACGTTGATCTTAATTCACTCGATCAAGATCTCAAGAGTGCGGAGTTGTACAAAGTAAAAGAAAAGAAAACATCATCGAATGTAGAGAAAAAACTTAAATCTAGTATTGAATCAAAATTGTTTGACTATAATGTGAATGCAATTGTTGCATTAAATCCAATCTTCTTTTTAAAAAAGAAAAACCTAGAAATAGAATATTTACACTATGCTCTAACTAATCTAAAAGGGAAAGTTGATTTTAGTGTTGCTCTACGTCTTTACAAAATATATTTTACGTCTCAACACAGTGATGAGTTGGCAGAATTTCATTCAACTGTATTTGATATTATATCTGAATATCCACAAGCAAAAGAATATCTATCAATTGATAATCTTAAGCACCCAGATCAAAAAATTAGAACAAAGATGGAAAAATATGTAGCCGCAAATATTACTAGTTTTTTTGACTATTTGTTTTCTGGAGCAATTGACCAAGAAGCAAGAAAAAATATTCTTAAAAAAACTAAATATAATAAAGAAATAAAAAATAAGTTAAGTAATAAGGTAAGATCACTGTTTGACAGTGAAAAATATTCGGAAATAGAGGATTTATTAAATGATTTGCCGGCAAGAGCCAAATTACAGTTACCGGCAGAAATGATAAGAGTGGAATCATTAAAATCGTGTTACTATGATTGTTCTAATAAAAAAATAACGAAGGATGAGTTGAATTCATTATTGCAAGACGAGCAGTTTATAGACACAATTATTAATGAAGAAGATCACCGAAGCATAGACTTTATCTTGAATATCATTAAAAAAGCAAAAAAACCGGTAAAAAAAGCGAGCGCATTAATTGCTAAGCTATTTTTCGAAGAAAAAGCTAGTTCATTATATGAGCGGTACAAAGAGACGTTAATTGAAATTGTAGTCAACAACCAAACCGAATACCCAAGAGAATCATTCTTTTTACTTGAAAATTCTGAACAAGAAACAAAGAATGAATTGGAACAAAAAATGGAACAAAACCCAGACGAAAATCTCATTAGGATATTATCAAGTAGGGATCTCTCCCCAGAAACAAGAAGGAGGTTGATAGGTAAAATAGAATTTACAGACGAGCGATTAGAAAAAATCTCAATCTATATAGACGATTGCATTGCCTGGGGATCAATCAGTAGAGGAATAGAAAATTCTTTAATTATACTAGAATCACTCCCAGAAAATGTAAAACTTCACTTACCTATAGAATTAAGTAGCTACCCCGAGACCATTAAACAATACTTTAAATACGCGAAAGAAACTGAAAACCCAGACTCAATAGGAAGCAAACAACTCACAAACCTCTACGAGGCAGGAGACGAACTACTAACGCAACAAAAAAGGTTTATCGCAGTAGCAGTAAACAAAGTTTTTGCAGAAAATGGTTTATACAGCCCACAACTAGCAAGGAAGGTTTACAAATTTTTAAACGAACACCCAGAAGACTTAACGAGCGTTAACCAAGATTTAGTAATTAAAATAGTTGAAAATTCAATAAGAAATCAGGAAACTACGAACGAGGAGCGAGAAGCAATGATTGATTTTATTATACTAAAAATAAATACGGGGAAAAGCCGATTAGAGACATTTGCTAAAAGAATATATGGATATTTATCTAGGGGGATGAGCGAAGCAGAAGCACCAGAAATAATTAGAAAAAAATTCGGATTAAGTCCCGATTTTACAGAAAAAAGACTGGAGACATTACTACTAAAAGGAATAGAAGTGGGCGAAGTGGCCGAGGAAATGATAAAATTAGATTTACACCGATTCACCTTAACTACGATGAAAAATGTAACGCCACACAACACAAAAAAGACAGTCTGGGGAAATGAAGTCAAAATAAGAGCAGGAATATCAGGCTACCTGCCGAATAACATCAAAGTCATTATAAAAGACGAAAACATGCCAACAGGTTTCGAGTACGAAAGAGATAAAGCAAGCCACACTTTAGAGATCACAGGCGCAGGAGACGAAGAGAAAAGTTTAAGCGGACGAATTATTAAAAAAGATTAACGTGTTTAATCAAATTGAAAAAAAATATATCCTTGACTTAGCACATCGATCAATTGATTGGTATTTTTTGAATGAAAAAATGTTAGAAATTGAAGAAAAAGAAATCAATTTTAAAAAATTAAAAGAAAAATTGTCTTGTTTTGTAACATTAACTATTGATAGTAAATTGCGTGGTTGTGTTGGGCATATTGAAAGTACCGAAATGTTGTATCTGGATATTATTGAAAGTGCTTATCGATCGGCTTTTTTTGATGATCGATTTTTGCCATTAAGTTTGGAAGAATTTAAAAAAGTAAAAATTGAAGTTTCTGTTTTAAGTAAAACTGAAAAATTGAAATATTCTGGCAGTGAAGATTTAATCAAAAAACTTAGAGCGGGGATTGATGGGGTGGTAATTCGAAAAGGTGAAATTAGAGCCACGTATTTACCACAAGTTTGGTCTGATTTTTCGAGTGCAGAAGACTTTTTAAGTTCTTTGTGCTTAAAAGCTGGTTTGGGTGAATTTGAATGGAAAAGTGATGATGTTTCTTTTTATGTTTATCAGGTGGAAAAGGTGGAGTAAATGGTATTTTAATTTTATGTGAATTATAGTATAATGAATACATATGAATATAGACTTACTTAATAAAGAACAATTGTATACTTCTGATCCAAACACCAATTTTTTTGCGGCTACAAATTTTCGAAATCAAGATCGTAGATTCGGTATCAAGACTGATGATCGACGTCGTCACATGTACATTCTTGGTAAAACGGGTATGGGTAAAACCACTTTGATGGAAAACATGGTTTTAAATGATATATATGCTGGTCATGGTGTTGGAGTGGTTGATCCTCATGGAGATTTTGCAGAAAAAATCATCGACTATATCCCACCAAAAAGAATTAATGATGTGGTATATTTTAATCCAGCTGATGTTAATCATCCAATTGGTTTTAATATTTTAGAATTATCAAATCCTGAGCATAAGCATTTAGTGGCCTCTGGATTAATGGATATCTTTAAAAAAATATGGGTGGACATGTGGTCTTCTCGAATGGAATATATTTTAAACAACACAATACTATCACTTTTGGATTTCCCCGGAACCACTTTGTTGGGAATTAATAGAATGTTAGCTGATGCTCCATATCGTAAAAAAATTGTTCGTAATATTAAAGATCCGGTGGTAAAAGCTTTTTGGGTGAATGAATTTGCTTCGTATAATGATCGTTATGCTCAAGAAGCAGTCGCGCCGATCCAAAACAAAATTGGTCAGTTTTTGTCAGCTTCTGTTATTAGAAATATTGTTGCTCAAGTAAAATCTAAAATTAATATTCGTGAAATAATGGATCAAAAGAAGATTTTCATTATTAATCTTTCAAAAGGAAGAATTGGAGAAGATAACATGAGACTTTTAGGAGGAATGTTAATTAGTAAAATTCAATTATCAGCCATGGAAAGAGTAGACACAGCCGAAGATCAGAGACCTGATTTTTTCTTGTATGTTGATGAGTTTCAAAACTTTGCCACCCCTTCTTTTGCGAATATTTTGTCAGAGGCTCGAAAATATCGTTTAAGTTTAATTATGGCTCATCAATACATGGAGCAATTAGATGAAACTGTACTCGCAGCCGTAATTGGAAACGTTGGCAGTATTTTAACATTTAGAGTTGGTTCAACTGATGCCGAAGTTTTAGCAAAAGAATTTATTCCAGTTTTTGAAGAACCAGATTTAATAAATTTATCAAAGTTTAATATATATTTAAAATTAATGATTGATGGTGTTGCTTCTCGTCCTTTTTCAGCTAATACTCTTCCTCCGATTGGAATTCCTACTGGTACGACTGATAAAGTAATCAGAGTATCTCGTGAACGCTATTCATTAGATCGTGAGAGTATTGAAGTAAAAATTGCCAAATGGAGTGGAATGGAAAGTGATGATGAAGATGATGATATTAGTGAAGGTGATGGCGGACCAAGTCTCAATTCTGGTAGTGGTAAGCCTAAAAATTCAGCTTCGTCTTCTTCGTCAAAGCCAAAGACAGGTGAGAAAAAACACGAAGAAAAAAAAGAAAATTATTCAAAGGGAGATAATAATAAAGGTGGTAACTATAATAAAAAAGGTGGTCAGAACAATAGAGGTGGTGGGCGTATTAATAAAGAGAAAAGAGATGATAATAAAGGCATTTCATTATCACAATTAAAAAAAGTAAATTCATCAGATGATCAAGATAACCTCCAAGATATTAAAAGAGATAGGTAGTCCTAGTGTTGATAGTTACAAAGGTGAAAACGGAAGACTTCTAATTATTGCCGGTTCTGCTAAATACCACGGAGCCGCAGTTTTAGCGTCTAGCATTGCTTCAAAAATTATTGATTTTGTATATATTCATACTACGAAAGCAAATTTTGAAATTATTAAAAAAATTAGACCAAAATTAGCTGAGTTCATTTACATTGATGATAATGATTTACAGCATACAATAACCGAGAGCGACGCCATTTTAATTGGACCAGGAAGTTTACCAGATAAACAAACTGCTTTGTTAGTGAATCAAATTTTAGAAAAAAATAGGGATAAAAAGATAATAATTGATGCTGGGGCTTTGCGAGTAGTTGATAGTAAACTTTTACATAGTAATTGTATAATAACTCCGCACAAACAAGAGTTTGAATCAATGTTTCATTGTAAAGCACTTGTTAGTAATGCTCAAAAAATGTCTAAAAAGTTTGGTTGTATTATTATTTTAAAAGGAAAAACCGATTATGTGGTAAATGGTGATTCAGTTTTTTTAAATAATACTGGTAATGTTGGAATGACAAAAGGAGGAACTGGTGATGTTTTAGCTGGTTTAATTGCTGGTATCTTAACAAAAAATGATCCCTTGAGTTCTGCTAAAGTTGGTATATTTGTAAATGGAAAAGCCGGGGATTTACTTTACAAAAAAGTTGGTAGATATTACAGCGCGTCTGAGTTGATTCCACAAATTCAATTGATTTTAGGAAAAAATATTTAATTATTAATTAATATAAGTATGAATATTAAAAGAGGATTACTTTTTGGGCTATTATTATGGATTTTCATGTTTGTAATAATATCTATCCTTATCTTTTTACCATGGATAAAGGATAATCCAGTTCGCGTTCATGTAATTTGGTACATTTTACAGATACCAGTAGTAATATTATTGGCTAAATGGTATTTTAAACAAAAGAGACCATCCTTAAAAGAGGGAATTATGATTGGTGTCACAGCTCTTTTAGTAGGAGTCGTCCTAGATGCAATAATTACAGTGCCATTATTCATTGAAGGTGATTATGCTAAATTTTTTGGAAATTGGATGATGCATGTGGGCTATGTAGAATTACTTGTTTTAACAACAGTATCTGGTTGGGAATTTGATGGTCCAGTTGCTAACACAGACCCCAATTCTGACCTTGACAATGAACAGAAATAGTGATATACTGTGTGTATAATATTGGGAAACAAAGTTACCCAAAAAAGCAGGTCGTTTAATTAAGTCCAAAAAACATTTTGGGAAACACAAAAGAGAATATTATGAGTTTTGGTGATGATAGGCAAATGTTCGATGTTGATTTAGAATGTGCTAAATGTAGTACAAAAATCACACAACTGCCTTTTCAACCCTCAGGTGACCGCCCAGTTTACTGTTCTGATTGTAACAGGGCTCATCGTGAGCAACGTGATAATAACCGCCCAGCAAGACAAATGTTTGACGTAAATGTCAAATGTGCTGGCTGTGGAACTACTATCACACAGTTACCTTTTGAACCAAAGGGTGACACTCCAATTTATTGTCGTGATTGTTTTAAAAAGAATCGTGATAATCAATAATTAGAATCAAAAAAAAACTTCAGAAAATTTCTGAAGTTTTTTATTACACCCCTTTTTCTCCTTGTTATAGATACATTACACATCTATCCATAACAAGTATGGGGTGTATATCTCCTTTTTATCCCCATCTTGCATATTAGCTATTTTTTGAAGATAGAGACTTCTCCTTTTTTCTATTTGTCACATAGAGCGGTGACTCGTTCTTGGATTTCCTTCGGTGATGCTCCCATTCCATCAAGCATCAGATTTGTATCCACCTTGATCTCTCTTAGATTATTGTAATTATCCAAGTGTTGGTGGACAAGAGAAACAACTTTCTTTGCTTCTGCACAGTTGGCAAAACTTCCGTGAGTCAGTTCCCAAGCACAGGATTGCGCCATTTTGTGATGTGCCAGTGAAGCATGGATTTTAATTCCTTGCATGTCAACAGACAGTAAGATATTTCGTGGTCCAGATGCATACTTCAAAGTTAGTTCCATTGCTCTTCTGTAAAGCTTGTTTGGCGTTTTTGCTTTATTCCAGCCATTCCAATTTCCTTGATAGGTTTTCGGGTCTATTTTTTCTTCAAAACAGTCAGAACGATACATGATCAATCGATTTTTTGCATCGACCAGAAAAGCATCGGTGACAAAGCTATCTAGCTCTTGCCATGTTGTGGAAATGCGTGAGTAAAAGTCGTTGGGACCTAAAATCCAGTGCGTGGATTTATCTTTAAGCCTCTCGACAACTGCCGGGATTCTTTTCAACTCAATCGAACCTTCCTTAAGATGTTCCACATCTTTTTGGAATTGGTTTAGATATAGGTATCCGGCGGCAAACAAGGCGGCCAGCAATATACCACAAATACTGATCCAGGAACTGAGACGAACTTTTCGCTTTTTTGAAGTTTGCATGTCTTATCTCCAGAACTGTTGGTTTGTATTGATTATCAAGGTACATCTGTATTATATAGCTAAAATGTGAAATATAGCAAGGCTTATGCTAATATTTGCCAAAACAGTAATTTAACGGTACAATTTAAACAAAAGGTATAGAAATACCGCTTTTTTAGAGGAATAAAGTATGAAAAAAAAAGAGAAAATCTTAATTTGCCTATCAGGTGGAGTTGATTCGTCAGTTTCGGCTGCTCTTTTGGTTGATCAAGGCTATGATGTGACAGCTGCTTTTATGATTAATTACGATGAATCAGATGGAGACTGCTGGAAAGCTGATTACCAAGATGCAGTTCGAGTATCTGCTAAATTGAAAATTCCAATAATGAAATTGGATTTTACCGATGAATATAGTAAAGATGTTCTTGAATATATGTATGAATCGTACAAAAAAGGATTAACACCAAATCCCGATGTTTTATGCAACAAATATATTAAATTTGGTGCTTGGTTAAATAAAGCAAATGAATTGGGTTTTGAAAAAATTGCGACAGGGCATTATGCAAATGTGCAAAAAAAAGAAAAACAATTTTTTTTAAAAAAAGCTAAAGATAAAAACAAAGATCAAACATATTTTTTAAATCAATTAAATCAAAAACAGTTAGGTAAGGTAATTTTTCCAATTGGAAACTATATAAAAGAGGATGTACGCAAATTGGCAGAGAAATATGAACTACCAACCGCAGAAAAGAAAGAAAGCATGGGCATTTGTTTTATTGGAAAGGTAGATATGAAAGATTTTTTGAAAAAAAGAATTAAAGAAAAAAAAGGTGATATCATTTACTCTAAAACAAATGAAGTAATCGGAAAACACGATGGACTTGCCTTTTATACAATTGGACAACGTCATATGAATATAAAAGTACCGGGTGGAAAAAATACGGCTGTTTATGTCCTTTATAAAGATAAAAAGAAAAACCAACTCATAGTGGGTGAGAACAATGATTCTTTGATGTATTCTCAAGAAATTACAGTTCATGATATGAACTGGATTAATGATGTAGAATTACCACTGTCATGCGATGTTAGATTACGACACCGTCAAGATTTGCAAAAATGTAAAATTAAAAAATTAAAAAACAAGAATTCTATTCTTGTTAAGTTTGAAGTTAAACAGCGTTCAGTGACGCCAGGTCAATTTGCTGTTTTCTATAAGAGCAATATCTGTCTTGGTGGTGGTGTTATACAATAATATTAATTAGTAGTTGCTAAACATCTGCAAATTTGGTATATTTATTAACAATATGATAACAACAAAAGAAATTCGTCAAAAATATTTGGATTACTTTAAAAAAAGGGGTCATACTATTATCCCTTCTTCTTCTTTGGTTCCAGAAAATGATCCAACTACCTTGTTCACTGGTTCTGGTATGCAACCGATGATCCCGTATCTATTAGGTGAAAGTCATGCCGAAGGAACAAGGTTAGTAGATTCCCAAAAATGTTTTCGCACCGTGGATATTGATGTGGTGGGTGACAATCGCCATACCACTTTTTTTGAGATGCTTGGTAATTGGTCTTTGGGAGACTATTTTAAAAAAGAACAAATAGAATGGATTTTTGAATTTTTAACAAAAGATATTGGCCTTGATCCAAATAGACTATATGTTTCTGTTTTTCGAGGTAACAGTGAATTGAAATTAGAAAAAGATGAAGAATCAGCAAATATTTGGAAAGAAGTATTTTCCGGTGTTGGCATAGACGCCATGGTTGCAGATATGTCAGAAATGAATGGTATGAAGAGTGATGAGCGTATTTTTTACTATGATGATAAAAAGAATTGGTGGAGTAGAGCCGGAATACCAAAAAATATGCCAGCTGGAGAACCAGGTGGACCTGATTCAGAAATGTTTTGGGATTTTGGTTCTGACTTGTTATTACACGAAAATTCTGAGTTTAAAGATAAGCCATGTCATATCAATTGTGATTGTGGAAGGTTTTTTGAAATTGGAAATAGTGTATTCATGAAATACAAAAAAACAAAAGATAGTTTTGTTGAACTCGAAAAAAGAAATATCGACTTTGGTGGTGGACTTGAACGTATTGCAACGGCAGTTAATTGTATTCCTGATATTTTTTTGTTGGACGTATTTGATGAATCCAGAAAAAAAATTGAAGAGTTATCAGGCTTAAAATATGACGAAAGTGATGAAATTAAAAAATCATATCGTGTTATTCTAGACCATTTGCGAGCAAGTGTGATGTTAATTGGAGATGGAGTGGTGCCTACAAACACAGATCAGGGATACTTTACTCGTCGTTTAATTAGACGATCTACTCGTCATGGCCGACTTTTAGGACTCAATGATAATTTTTGCAAAGATGTCGCAAGTTCATTTATTAAACAGTATGGTGAGTACTATATCGATATTGAAAAAAACAAAGAAAAAATATTAAATGAAATTAATTTAGAAGAAAAGAAATTTCGAAAAACTTTGGAAAAAGGTTTAAAAGAATTTGAAAAAATGGCAGATGATAAACATATTTCAAGTAAAGAGGCTTTTATTCTTTTTTCAACCTATGGTTTTCCTCTTGAACTGACTGAAGAGTTAGCAGTTGAGAGAAATTTCACTATTGATAAAAAAGAATTTGAAAAAGAATTTGAAAAACATCAAAATCTTTCTCGTCAAGGTGGTGGTCAAAAATTTAAAGGGGGACTAGCTGACGACGGTGAAATGTCAAAAAAATATCATACCGCTACCCATTTACTTCATGTTGCTTTGAAAAAAGTATTAGGTGATCATGTACAACAGAAAGGAAGTAATATTAATGGAGAACGAATGCGTTTTGATTTTTCTCATGGTGAAAAAATGACAGATGAGCAAAAAAAAGAGGTTGAAAAAATTGTTAATACCGCAATAGAAGAAGATTACCATATATCTTGCGAAGAAATGAGTGTTGAAGAAGCAAAAAAAATGGGAGCGATTGGGCTATTTGAAGATCGATATGGTAGTAAAGTTAAAGTATATACAATGGGAGACTTTAGTAAAGAAATATGCGGAGGACCACACGTAGAAAGAACTGGAGTATTAGGTCAATTTAAAATTAAAAAAGAAGAATCTTCGTCATCTGGAATTAGGCGTATTAAAGCTATTTTACAATAATCTATGTTTAAAAAATTACTTGTTAAACTTTGGAATGATAGAGATCAGTTTTTAAGATACTTTGCATCCGGAATTACTGCCTTTGTTTTAGATATGGCTACTCTGTACTTCTTCAAGGAGTATTTAATGCTTTCAGCTGTGGTTTCTGTTGTTTTAAACCAGATATTGATTATTATTTTCCTTTTTTTGGTTAATAAATATTTCTCATTTAAAGCCAAAGGAGATACCCAAAAGCAGATCATTAAATTCTTTCTTGTAATGATCTTAAACTATTTAATTGCTGTCCTTTGGATGTGGGTGTGGAATGACAAAATGGGGTATAACTATTTAATAGTACGGTTTGTAAATATTGCACTTTCAGTGAGTTGGAATTTCTTGTTGTATAAGTTTTGGGTGTATAGGGGATAAGGTAATATTGGTAATATTGACACGATGTTATTACCTGTGTATAATTAATCATATCGCTATTGACTAAATAATCAATTTAGTTTAGAATAACGATGTTATCAAATTTAAGATAAAAATGGCTAAAGATAAAGACGTTATAGAATTTAAAGGCAAGATAGTGGAACTATTACCCGCCACTACATTTAAGTTAGAATTGGAAAGTGGACAAGTAATTATTGCACATCTTTCCGGTAAAATGAGAATGAATAGAATTAGATTAGGAGTTGGCGATGAAGTACGAGTTGAAATGACTCCATACGATCTAACTAAGGGTAGAATTACGTATCGCTTTTAAACAACAGTTATAAACGAATAATATCAACCATTGCGGTGTAGTCTGCTAATATAAGCGGATGATGATATCGCACGGTAATGGTTGGTATTTTTCTTATCAAAATTTTATGAAAGTAAGATCATCAGTTAAAAAAATTTGTCGAGATTGTAAAGTTATTCGTCGTAAAGGACGAGTAGTTGTGATTTGTAAAAATCCAAAACACAAACAAAGACAAGGTTAATAACTATATAATCAAATAATAATATAATTTATGCGAACAGCCGGTGTAAATATCCCAAAAGAAAAAAGAATAATAATTGCTTTGACATATATTTTTGGTATTGGTCCAAACAGAGCTCAGAAGATTCTTACTCAAGCTCAAGTTGACCCTAGTATTAGAACAAAAGACTTAACCAATGATCAACAAGATCTTTTACGAAATATTATTGAAAAAGAATATAAGACAGAAGGAGATTTGAATAGAGAAATTTCTGCAAATATTAAACGTTTAAAGGATATTAAATCTTATCGTGGAATAAGACACATTAAAAAATTACCATGTAGGGGACAAAGATGTAAGACTAACAGTAGAACTGTTCGTGGTAATACTCGTAAAACAGTTGGAAGTGGCCGTAAGCCATCAGCTCAAAAAACATAATAACAAATTTTATATATGGTAGCTAAAAAAGATAAAAAGAAAACTAGAAAAAAGATAGTCACAAAAAAACCTGCTAAAAAGAAAAAGAAGGTTATTCATCAGGTTAGTCATGGAAATGCCTACATTCAAGCTACATACAATAATACAATTGTAAGTATTTGTGATACAAATGGTAATGTTCTAGCATGGTCTTCCTCTGGAAAAGTTGGTTTTAAAGGACCAAAAAAAGCTACTCCATATGCTGCTAGTCAAGTTATTAAAGACGTGGTTGAACAAGTTGCAGTCTTTGGATTAAAAGATGTACATATTTTTGTAAAAGGAATTGGTGGAGGCCGAGAAGGTGCCATTAGAGGTTTAAATGCCAATGGATTAAATGTAACTTCAGTAAATGATGTAACACCTATTCCACATAATGGATGTCGTCCTCGTAAAAGAAGAAGAGTTTAAATAAATATAATACTATGGATAGTAAAATGAAAAAACAATGCGCCCAATGTAGAAGAGCTGGTACAAAGCTATTTTTAAAGGGCGAAAAATGTCACGGATCTAAATGTGCTTTAGTTAAACGCAATTATCCAGCTGGACAACACGGTTTACAACGAAAAAGAGCAAAGAAATCTGTGTTTGGACGTCAATTAGCTGAAAAACAAAGAGCTAAAGAAACATATGGAATGCGTGAAAAGCAATTTATCAACTACATGAAAGAAGCTAACAAGAAACAAGGTGACACTGGAGAATATTTGGTTTGTTTTCTTGAATCACGTCTTGATAATGTAGTTTACAGAATGGGACTTGGAAAATCACGATCTCAGTCAAGACAAATCGTTAATCACGGTCATATTCTTGTAAATGGTAAAAAAGTTGATATTCCTTCTTTTAGAGTTAAAGTCGGAGATATGATTGCTTTGAGTGAAAAAGCAAAGAAAAAAGTAGTTTTTGATAAAATAGAAGAAAAATTAGCGAAAATTGAACCACTTTCATGGTTAGCAGTTGAGCCAAAAATGATGGCTGCTAAAATATTAAACAAACCGACATTAGAAAACGCTCCGTTTGATATTAAATCCATAATTGAGTTCTACGCTCGTAAAGTTTAATAAATAATTATTAGTTTAATAACTAAACCAAAGACATATGCAAAATTTACTATTACCATCAGAAGTAAGCTTTTCTCAAGGTGAGACTGATACTTCCGCAGAATTAGTAATAACTCCTTGTTTTTTTGGTTATGGTACAACGCTTGGAAATGCATTGCGTAGAGTGCTTTTGTCATCTCTACCAGGAACAGCAGTTGAAGCTTTTAAAATTAAAGGGGCTCCACATGAGTTTAGCGCCGTTGAAGGTGTTAAAGAAGATGTGGTGGAAATTATTTTAAACTTAAAAAGTTTAGCCGTAAAAGTTCATTCTGATGAACCAGTTGTTTTAAAAATTAGAAAAAAAGGAAAAGGTACAGTAACTGGAAAAGATATTGAAAAAAATGCTGATGCTGAAGTTATGAACAAAGATCTTGTAATTGCAACTTTAACGACAGATAAAGAGTTTGAAATGGACATATATATCGGAAAAGGTAGAGGATTTATTCCAGCAGAAGAAAAAGATAAAACAGAACATGATTTAGGAACCATGGTAATTGATTCAATATATAATCCAGTAAAAGATGTCGGATATAGTGTTGAGTATACTCGTGTTGGTGATGTAACCAACTACGAGAGACTTACTGTTAATATTGAAACAAATGGTGTTTTAACACCACGTGAGGCTGTACAACAAGCTATGGTTATACTAATGGATCATTTTAATATCGTAACATCAACATTAGGAGAAGGAGATAATTAATAAAGTATGAGACATAAAAAGAAAAAAACAACTTTAGGACGAGAAAGTGCACCAAGAAAAGCTTTATTAAAAAATTTAGCTCAGGACTTAATTTTGCGTGAAAAAATTAAGACTACAAAAGCTAAAGCTAAAGCAGTAAGACCGATTGTAGAAAAATTAATTACTACAAGTAAAGCAAATACTTTGGCAGCAAGACGCCTATTAATCAAAAGATTGTACACTCAAAATGCAGTCCGAAAATTAATGGACGACTTAGGACCAAGATACAAAGATAGAAACGGTGGTTACACAAGAATAATCAATGTTGGTGAAAGAAAAGGTGACGGAGCTTTTGAAGCAATAATTGAATTAGTATAATAATATTAATATGATAGAAAAAAGCAACAGATACAAAATTGATGTGTCAGAAAAGACATTAGGTAGAATGGCAACCCAGATTGCTATGATTTTAATGGGAAAAAATAGTCCTCACTATGTACCAAATCTAGATAACGACAATAGAGTTGTGATATATAACGTGGATAAACTAAAATTTAGTAGTCCTGTGAAGAAAATGGTGCAAAAGAAGTATTATCACCATAGTGGATATCCAGGAGGATTAAAAACAAGAACTTTGAGAGAAATGATGGAAAGAGATCCTAAAAAAGTATTGATAGCTGCTGTTAGTAGAATGTTGCCTAAAAACAAACTACAAACACCACGTTTAAAAAGAATTTCTTTTAAGAAATAATGAAATAATTAATTATGAGTAAAACAGCTGAAAAAAAAGAAGATTTTATTAGAGCAATTGGAAGACATAAAAGTTCATCTGCTCGTGTTAGAATAGTTAGTGGAAAAGGTGAATTTGTGGTTAACGGAAAACCTGCAAATGTATATTTTCCATATTTTGAAAATTATGACATGTTAATAGCTCCATTAAAGTTAGTGGGAAAAGAAAAAAAGTTTGATATTTCAGTAAAAGTTGAGGGTGGTGGCTGTGTTGGACAAGCAAAAGCAATAAGGTTAGGAGTTTCTCGAGGATTAGTAAAATACGATGAGGAATTGAAAAAAACATTAAAACCCGAAGGATTTTTAATTAGAGATTCAAAGGTTAAAGAAAGAAAGAAACCAGGTTTAAAGAAAGCTAGAAGAGCACCACAATGGAAGAAAAGATAACCTCAAATTAGATATACTGCAAAAACCACCGTTTGGTGGTTTTTTAGTATTGATTTTTTCAGTATTTTAAGGTAATATGAATACAATATGGGATATTCTGTGGCACAAAATACGTCTTTCTATACTATTGCCTCTGTCTTACAAAAAGTGGTTTCTTTTTTGTATTTCGCTATAATCGCACGAGTGGTGGGGGTTGAAAATACCGGAATCTATTTTTTTGCCATTGCCTACACTGCCATATTCGTTGTTTTGTCTGACTTTGGTTTGGGAACAGTGTTTACTCGTGAAGCGGCTCGAAACAAAGAAAAGGCTTCTTCTTTTTTAAATTCATTAATATCCACAAAAATCATTTTTGGAATATTTACCTACCTTATTGTTATCGTAACAGTTAATTTTTTAGGATATCCAGATTTAACAAGAAAACTGATTTACATCTCGGGTATTACAATGTTTTTTGATAATTTACATAATATATTTTATTCCTTTTTTAGATCTCGTGAAAACATGGTTTTTGAATCAATTGGTATTGTGTTTTCGCAAATATTGACACTTACTATTGGTACATTAGCTTTGTTAAATAAATTACCTTTGTACTGGTTAATTTTGGCATATACTATTCCATCATTTTTAAATTTAATTTATGCGATTAGTGTATATAGGATATATTATAGATTAAAAGTGGCTTTGCAAATTAATTTAAAGATAATAAAAAGTTTTTTAATAATGGCTTGGCCTTTTGCTCTTGCTGGAGCAATTATGCGATTGTATAACTATAGTGACTCCATATTGATGTCAAAAATGTTAACCCCTAAAGACCTTGGTTTGTGGGGAGTGGCCTACAAGATGTCCACCGCCTTCTATTTTCTCGCGGTCGCAATTGCTAATAGTGTTTACCCTGTGTTTAGTAATATGTACCAGATAGATAAATCTAAAGTAATTGATCTATTTCAAAAATCCTATCGTTATCTCTTTTTTGTAGCTTTTCCTTTGATGGGAGGCCTTTTTGCACTCTCAAAACCGATTATAGACATCATATATGGCTCTGAATACTATTTATCAACTCTTCCTCTCCAAATTATTGTTATTAGTCTAATATTTGTTTTTTTAACATATATCAACGGCGCTTTATTAAATGCTATTGATAAACAAAAATTGAATACCTTAATTATTGGAAGTGCTTTGTTTATCAGTATTGCTTTGAATTTAATACTTTTACCTCGTTATGGAATAGTTGGTTCTGCAATTACGGTGTTGGTTACAAGTATTTGGTTAGCAAAAATCGGATATATTTCTTGTAATAAATATCTAAATTTAAAGCATCAAATAATATTCAAATACTTTAATCAATCTTTTTGGCCCGCAGTTTTAATGACAATTGTGGTATATGTTCTATCCACCAGAATTAATTTTTTAATTACCATTCCAGTTGGTGCTCTTGTTTACATGTCCTTTGCCTTTTTGACTGGTGCCTTATCTAAAAATATTTTAATTAATGTAAAAAACAAGATAATATAAATATATGAAAATACTTGTCATAACACCATCGTTTTTTCCTCAATTGGGAGGAATATCCAGTTTTGTAAATAATATGATAACAAACTGGCCCAATAGTGATGAATTTGTAATATATACAACTCATTGTCCTGGTTACAAAGAATATGATAAAAATTCAAAAATAAAGATATTCAGAGGTAAAATTTCTGGCATTATGGCCATGATAAAAATATATCAAATTGCAAAAAAAGAAAATATCGACGTTATTCACGTACATTGTCCAAAATTTTTAACAAAAACAACTCAGTGGATATTTACAAAATATGTGAAAAGAAAGTTTAGACTATTTTTTCATGGTGTAGATTTTAATTATTTCAAAAATGATGTTGAGAAAAGAAAGAGAATTGAAAAATTAATCATCACGGCAGAAAAAGTAGTTGTTAACAGTAACTATCTAAAAGATAAATTCAGTGAAATATTTGGGGCAATAGTAAAGGATATTGTGGTAATTTTTCCGTGTCCTTCAACTCATTTTTTTAAAAAAGTTGACGACCAAGTACTACTAGAATTAAAAAAGAAGTTAGCGCTAGAAGGTAAAAAAGTAATTATTACGGTGGCTCGTCTGGATGAAGGAAAGGGTTATCCTCGTTTGATTAGTGTTTTACCAACTGTTTTAAAAAAATTTCCTAACCTTGTTTGGTTAATTATTGGAGATGGAAAGAAAAAAACAGAGTTCATTGATTTAATCAAAAAAAATGGAATGCAAAATATTATCAGATATATGGGTAATGTGGATCACTTTGAATTATCAAAATATTATCAAATCTCTGACGTTTTTACACTTTTAATTCATCCTGATAAAAAAGCAGAGGAAAATTGTTCAACTGTATATTTAGAAGCATCGGCTTCAGCTTTACCTATCGTTGCCGGATCAGTCGGAGGAGTTAATGAACAGGTACACAATCTTAAAACTGGCATAATAGTAGATGCCAATAATACAGAAGAATCGGCCAGTGCAATTATTAAACTATTATCAAATCCCATCAATTCAAAAGCGATGGGGGAATATGGTCAAAGTTGGGTTAAAACCGTATTTGATTGGAAAATACAAAATGCTAAATTACAGTAATTATGAATGAATTAATTTCTGTCATAATACCGGTATATAATCATGCAAATACTTTAAAAAAAAGTATTGATTCAATATTTAAACAAACATACCGTTCAATTGAAATTATTGTCGTAAATGATGGTAGTATTGATAACTATAATGAGGTAAAAAAAGAAATTGAAAAAGAATTTAGTGATAAAGAAATTCCATTACAATTCTTTGACCAAGAAAACGGGGGAGCACCGAAAGCGAGAAACAAAGGATTCAAATATAGCAAAGGCGTGTACGTCATTTTTTGGGATGCCGATATTATTGGAAACAGCGATATGATTGAAAGAATGCATCTCGCTCTTAAACAAGATAAAAGTGCATCCTTTGCATACAGTCAATTTATGTTCGGGTTTAAAAAAATTAAATCACAGCAATATAATGAAGAAGATTTGAAAAAAAATAACTATATCTGCACAATGTCATTAATCAAAAGAGATGACTTTCCATTTTTTGATGAAAGTTTAAAAAGATTTCAAGATTGGGATTTATGGTTAACAATGATGGAAAACAAAAAACACGGTATCTTTATTCCTAAGGTACTGTTTAAAACAATAGTGGGCATGCGAAATGGAATTAGCAGTTGGATACCTTCTTTTGTGTATAAACTGCCATTAAAAACAAAGAAGGTGAAGAAATATGAAAAAGCTAAACAGATAGTAGTTGATAAACACAAGCTATACATCAATACAGAGTTGGAAAAAGAAATAATGGAAATCATTGGTAAATCATATGAAAGTACAGATCTTAATCATGCAATACAAACAAAAAAGTTTTTACTTGAATTAAAACCAGATGCTGATTATGCCTTACAAATTTCTGCTTTGTCGCATGATATTGAAAGAGGGACGGAAATATTAAATAAAGAAAGACGAGCAGAATTGCGTGAAAAAGGGTATCACTACTACAAAAATGAGCATGCAATTCTTAGTGCGAAATTAATGGTAGAAATGCTAAAAAAATACAAGTATGATTGTAAGTTTGTAAAAAAAGTAGAATACTTAGTACTCAATCACGAAATTGGAGGAAATAGTGAAGTAGACATTTTACGAGATGCCGATAGTATTTCTTTTTTTGAAGACAATATTGAAAAATATTTTAAAATGCATAGTCCTGAACAATCGGTGGAAAAAGTTGATTTTATGTATAACAGGGTTGGTAAAAAAGCAAGAGAAATAATTAAAAAAATGAGCTTTAATGACGATGAAGTGAACAAGGTTTTTAAAAGTGTTATTGAAAAATAAAATCGCGCAGTAAGACTGCGCGAGGGGGTGTTCATTTTTACTTCTCTTACCAGTAAAAAGGTCGTGGAGCTGAGGCGTATATTGCAGCTCCAAAAAACATGTACGCAAGTTTTAGCATACGTATTTTAAGCTCAATATACTCACCGCCCTGATCACTTATTCCCAGTAAGCTATCAAGTACTACGGTCAATATTCCTACAATCAAGCAGACAACGAGAAAAATCAGATATTTTTTTTTCATATCAGCCCTCCTTGAGCTTGTAATCTTGAATGAACATAGTATACGTATAACACAAAAAAACCCTTTCGTCAAGGGTTTTAGAGGGTTGTTGAAAACATAATTAAGCTATATAATATGTTTCTTCTCAACAAATGCATACTCTCCTTTTTTTATTGTTCCTAATTTTAATTTTGCTACTCTTGTTCTAAGAAGCTTTTTAACAACATAACCTAAATTTCCAAACATTTTTCTTACTTGTCTATTCTTTCCTTCTTTTAAAACAATACTAACAACATAATTTTCTTCATTTCTTCTAATTTTTTTAATTTCAATTCCTTTTACCTTTACTTTGTGATCAATGGTCATTCCTTTTTTAAGTGTTTTGTAACTTGCATCACTTAATCTTTTATCAATTGTAACATCATATTCTTTTTCATGTTCACTACTTGGGTGCATTAATTCGTTTGCTAGCTCTCCATCATTGGTAACAAGAACTAAACCTTGTGAATCTTTATCAAGTCTTCCAACTGGATACAGAAGACCATATTTTTTTTGTTCATCTTTATTTACTAAATCAAGTATAGTTTTTCCTTGTTTACTATTAGTACTACAAATATATCCAACCGGCTTATTAATAGCGATATATACCTTTGTAGTTGTATTTTTTATTATTTTATTGTCAGCTCGAATAACATCTACATCTGGATCAACGTCTTCGCCAATCTCACATATAGAGTCATTAATTGTTATTCTTTCACTTTTTATCATCTCTTCGGCTTTTCTACGAGAACAGTATCCGCTTTGAGATAAGTATTTTTGTATTCTCATATAATATTTTTTACTCTATCAAAAAACTCTTTATCTTCAGTATAACTCATTTTTTCTCTTGCAATATCCATATCAAACCACTTCGCTTCTGGATTGTGTGGATCACTAGGTTTTAATTCTTCTTGATTGGATTTGAATAAAAACATATGGATGTTCTTCAATTCGCCAGATTGTCTATTGCTTCCCAAATATCGACTATACTCACCCAACTCTTTAATATATTTCGGATTTGTAATTCCACTCTCTTCATGAATTTCCCGTATAGCTGTATTTTTTAAGCTTTCACCCTTTTCTCTATGTCCTTTAGGATAACACCATGATTGGGGAAAGCTTTTGTGAGAGTTTTGTTTTACTAGCACCATCTGATTCTTGTCGTTTATAATTACCCCACCAGCACTATTACTTGATATAGTGTTGTTTCTTGCAAGTAATACAATTAACAATGTCACACCTAATACATGAAAAAAGGCTGGAGCAGTAATACTCAGTACAAAAAGTGAGGCAAACATTCCTAGATATGGTTTAATTGTGACATCTTTTAGGCTTTTAATCAAGTTTATACCCTTTGATACCTCCATTAGAAACAAAAACCAAATTAATAATCCAATAATACCCAACTCGGCTGTAATTTCTAAATACCCCCAATCAAATTGAGAAGTGACAATGTTTTTGTTTAAAATAGGGCTATGTACTAAGACAGTACTTCCTAAACCATGACCAAATAAAGGTTTTTCTTTAATTTTTTCAACAATTTTTTGTAAAAGTAGCATTCTAGATAAAGAACTTTGTTCAATTTGTGGACTTGCTATACTTTTTATCCTGTAGCCAAATAGCTCCCAGCCCATTGATTTTTTGCCTGATGCCAGAAAATGGATGGATGAAAATGAAATAATTAAAATTAAAATGGCGGTTATTGAATAAATTAAGTATTTTTTCCAATACTTTAACGAAAAAATTAAAAGTAATGAGATAACAAAGGCCAAAATGTATATTCTTGATAAATTAATTGAAAGAATAATTAGTAAACAAATAGCCGAGATTTTGTAAAGCAATTCTTTTTTTTGAATACTTTGATAAATGAAAAAAATTAAAAGCGGTACTATTAATAAATGTTCATCTAGAGCAACTCTAAAAAAATTGTTTGATAAATCAGTAATCTTCCCACCTGCAATGTCTCTAAAAAATTTGTAATAGCTATCCTGCAGAACAAAGAATTCTGCCGAATACATGATAAAAGTAAACAAAACAAAAATTAAGTTTGCTATTATTGCGGAAATTAAAATATTTAGAATGAATGTTTTAAATTTTTTGTTTAAATACAATTCTTTAAGAGGGAAGTAGTATAGTAAGAAAAGATAAGGAATGGCATCAGAGATCATTAATTTGAAATCGTTTCCAAAATTATATCCTCTTAAAAATGAAATACCAACTATTGCATATATGGCAATGAAAATATGGCATACTGCCTTGTTATTAATATATATGGAATTAATATGTTTATCTCGTATCTTATTAACCAAGAACATTAAAATCGATACAATTAATAATGTTGTTCGAAGCGAAAGAAAATCAATACTTAAAAAACTTCCTACTCCACCCAAGATGAATTCTGAACAAATTATATACCAACCGTAGTCATTTCTTTTGTATAATAGATAGGCTGTAATCAAAACAATGATTATAGCGATGAAAGTATTAACAAAATGTTGGGGTTGAAAAAAGTACGAAAAAAAGCGTAATCCAAAATATACTAGGATAAAACCTAGAATATGATATTTCTGTTTGTATATACCCTTTATCATTTTATTCCAATTTACTGTTATTTAAACCATTATGTCCATTAATAAAAACATTGGCACTCATCGCTTTTTTTCCTTCAAGCTGAATTATATTAATTTTGATAGATTCAGACGAACAACCAATATATATACAATCTTTTTCAAAAATGATAGTTCCTTTTTCCATTTCCCGATTTACTATCTCAATATCTATTAACTTAATTTTTAACCCATCATACTTCTTGTCATCACTTTTGATAATAGTATATATTCCAGGCCAAGGGGTATAAGCGCGAAATTGATCATATATTTCTCTCGCTTTTTTTTCAAAATTAATTATTCCGTCTTCTCTGCTAATCAATTTACAAACAGTGGCTTTATCATGATCTTGTTCGACTGGTTTAATTTGACCACTGATATATGATGGGATGGTGCTTAAAAGCAACTGAGAGGCGATCTGGGCGATTCTTTGATTTAATTCAGGTGTTTTATCGTCTTTTAATATTTCAACCTCATTTTGAACTAAAATTGGACCGTGATCCATTTTATCATCCATTACCATTATGGTAACACCTGTTCTATCATCTCCATTTAATATTGCACTTTGAATAGGGGACGCACCTCTGTATTTTGGCAACATTGAAGGATGAATATTAATTGAACCAAACCTTGGATTATCAATTATATTACTCGGTATAATTATGCCGTAATCAATAACAATGTTTAAAAAATCACTTGAATATTTAATATCATCTAATTTTTCAGGCTGTTCAATTTCTAATTTATGCTTTAATGCTAATTCTTTGACAGCTGACATTTTTAATTCTTTTTTTCTTCCAGCCGGTCTGTCTGGCATTGTTATTACTTTATATATTACAAAACTAGTGTTTTTTATTAAACCCTCTAATATGACTTTGGCAAAATTATTGGTTCCAAAAAAATTAATGTTAATTTCTTGCATAATATATTTGTTTGTGCTAAGGTTAGTATAACATGGACTTCTAATTAAGGAAAGGACGATGCCAAAGATTCAGCAGAAAACAGACTGGCCGAAACTCGCACGACAGCTTCAAGAGATGAAGGAGGATGAACGAAAAGAAGTGATTCAGTATCTGGCCATGGCCGTAGGCATTGTGCGCTCTGATATGATTGAGCCGGCTGATGGTAAAAAGTAGTCCAACAAGGGGGAACCCGATCGTTCGCATCAAACAAGGAGGAATTGATAAATGATTGGGTGCGAACAAAAAAAGCTTTATTAAGGCTTTTTTTATTGATCAATTTTTTTGAATATATTTCATTCCAGATAAATTTTATGTAAATCTTTGGCTTTCTCTGTAAAAATTATTCCGTGTAAATGATCTACTTCATGTTGAATTGCTTTTGCTAAAAAACCACCAGTGGTTAATGATATTTCTTCACCATCTTGATCTAATGCTTTCAACTTTATTTTTCTAAATCTTTTAACTTTTCCATATACATATGGAACAGACAAACAACCTTCATCGCTCCATTCTTTTAAAATTGATGCTTTTTCCCAAACAGGATTGATAAGAATAAGGTCCTTTGTTTTATCTTTGTTGTATTCACGAGCAATTATACAAATTTGAATCAATTCTCCTATTTGTGGGGCAGCCAAACCAACGCCATCCTTAAGATACATGGTCGGTACCATTTGCTTTATTAGGTCTTGAATTTTTTTTGACAGAATTTCTTCTCTGGTTAATTTTCTACACTTCTTGTGTAGTAGCGGATTTGGATCTGTCAGAATATTTAATATCATGTTATTTGTAAATAAATAATAATTTACCTGTAATAATTTCATAGGCCTTTTTATGAAATTCTTTTAAGGCTTCATAATTCTCTTCTTTAATAATAGTTGGTAAACTCTCATTAAACTTTTTCACTAAAGCATTGTATCTGGCTATTCTTTTTTTATCTGTTTTTGCCATAATTTTATCAAAAAAATTCTCTATGACATTTTCTCCAGTATTTTCATCGTAAGCTTTTTCTTTCTTTTTAAAATATTCCTCATAGGTAGGAATTTCATGAAGAAAAGGCACATGCTCCATCATTATGGCAAAATTTACACATGTCCAAGCATTGATGACATCGGTATGCACTTTTGTTTCCGGATTAAAATGTTTGTCAATAGCTCCTGATTCAAATTCTGATTTTTCTTTTTCTGGTGGTTTAATTTCACTCATAAATGAATTAATTAATGGTTAATACAGCGTTTGGGTTTGGATCTATTTTCCAATTATCGCCCAAGTTAGCCAAAATATATTTAATATCTCTCTTGTAATTCATGTATTCTATCTTAATTAGTAGTATTTGACAATATCGCCCTCTATACCAATAGGGTATTGATTCGAATGGACCTGCAATAATAACGCTTTTTTGTTCTTTTGTCAATTCTATTAGGTTTCTTTTGACTATGCTTGCCTCTTTTTCTACCAACTCAACAGATATATCTGAATATGAGAGTTTCAGGAGATATCGATAAGGAGGGTAGTTAAATATTTTACGTTGAGAAAGTTCTGAATTGTAGAAATTATTTTTATTAAATATATTCGAAAAAACCGTATGCTCTGGATGACCGGTTTGAATCAAAAGCGAACTACTCTCTGACATCTTGAATATGGTATCTTGTATCAAATACCATAGACTTTCGCTTACTTTGTATTCAGGAATAAAGAGAGAGGTGTCAGCATCGAGAAAAATAGTGGCTTTTACTTTTGACCAATTAATGTATGAGAAAGCAAGTTGAGTTCCAACAATGATTTTATTTTCATTATCGTCCTTTATTTTTTCAACATTGCTTAAATCACTATCAATCCGTATTATTTCCCTATTAGTATCATTCGGTAATAATTTGTGAATTTCATTACAAGCAAGTTGTGTTCCAACTCCAAACATGGAGATATTCATTCCATTGCAACCCGAACAATTTTTTGTCATTTTTTTCTCAATTTTACAATAATGACATTTTAAGGAATTAGTGTTTTGGTGAAAAGTTAATAAGTTTGAACAATTATCACATTTCATTACATGGCCACAATCACGACAACCAACATAACTTGCACTTCCTCGTTTGTTGAGAAAAATGAAGATATCACCATCATTTGTATTTTGTATAATATCAATTACTTTTTCTGAAAAAAAACCATAATTTCTTTTTTTTCTTTCATCACACATATTAATTATCGATGTTTCAGTAGTTTTTTTCTTTTCAATTTCTTTTTTTGAAACGTCATTATATACTTTATTTTTTGTAAAAAAATGTGTTTCCACGCTCATTGAATGATCAAGTAAATGTAATTGAGATTTGTGAAATTTTGATAAAATAATACAAGCGTCTCTGGTGTGAAAGCGGGGAGCCATGTCCCAACTTTTGTAATTCAAATTACCCTCGCTTGTGATAATAATATTTTTTAAATTAAACCATGGGAGTAATATGGCTCGTCTAGTCCCAATCACTATATTTTTTTTCTTAGTTAAAATATCAAACCAAATCTCAAACATTTGTTTTTCTGTCGTATTACTGTCAACATATACGACTTTGTCTTTCCATTCTTCATTAATTTTAATTTTTTTAATATCATTAATCTCAGGCACTAGTATTAAGTTCTGTGCTTTTTTTGAAATATTATCATTAATATATTTATCTCTCTCTAATTTTGAACTATGAACAAATACATTTGGTTTTGATATTTTTCTTGTATTTTTTACTATTTTAACTTTATCAATTAATTCTTTAATTTTTTCCAATTTTCTTTTTTTAATTGGCATTAAATTATTTTTTAAAAGAAAACCAAGAGAACAATGATAAAGAATTGAAATTTCATTTAAAAAATTCAGTTGTTCTAATGTCAATATTTGTCTTTTAATCACAATATCATTTATCTCTTTTAGCTTGGTATTTTCTTCTGATTCTTGCTCTATGTTGAAAACCACACCATATATCTCCTTTGTTCGAAGTGGAATCTTAACAAGTTGACCAACTTTTATCTTTTTTTCTAAATTTTTAGGAACCAAATAATCTAAAACAGATAGATAAATAGGCATTCGTTTGGCTGGAATAATTTGAGCAATCATAGTAATTAAAAAGGGTATATAAAATACCCTCTTGTTTTTATTTGTAATAATCAAACCCCTATATCGTAAAGTTAGAAACCATGTATCCAACTCCAAAAGGGCATTCATATGAGTATTCTTTGTAGCCATGCTTCATGTTACGTAAGACACCCATTAGAATTAAAAACGATCTAAATCCACACTCACAAGCATCACCAACAAATTGAGAATCAAGCTGAAGCATTCCAGAAGTATTGCCAGTTGATAGAAGTTCTCTTAAAGTGTGATCAAACTTCTCTCCTGCTGCATTAAACCCAGCTGGAGCGTCTGTTACTAAACAATGAGACAGATCTCCAGAAGCAATTACGGCCACTCTTTTTGTGCTTTGCGCAATTGTCTGCTTTAACATATATCCAAAATCAGTGTGGGTTTTCCAATCTAAATCAGAAAAACCAATTGGCAGTATAGTTGTATTAGGTAAATGTTGCATTAAAAAAAACAACGGAACCGATGAACCGTGATCTAAATTGGGTTCGCTAATAACAGCGGTTGGATATTTTTTATCTTTACTATTCTCTCTTAAATATGAAGAAAGATTCATCTCTCCTTTAAATTTTAATTTAGTAGAAAGATCTCCAAATTCTTTTAAATCAGTAACATATTCAGGATTTATATTAATTGTAAAAGCGTCATTGAATACACTACCGTGCGGAGAAATAATGACAACAACATCCGGACGAGTCAAATACAAGTCTTCTTCCAATTGTTCCATCGCTTTTTTTGTTTGTTCTACTTTTTTTAAACTATCTTTTCCAATTGTAGGCAAAAGCAGGGGAGGATGAGGAGTAATGCCCGCAAAAACTAAAGCCATATGTTTACTCGTTAGCTAAATTAAGATCTTTTGAGGAAACCCATTTTGCGATTTTGTCTGATTCATTGAATCTATTAACATAATCAGAATTTCCGAGTGTAATTATAGTATATTGTTTATCTGTTTTCTTTGATTGAATTAATAGGTAAAGAACAGACTGTGCTTCATCAGTGTAACCCGTTTTTGAAGCAAGTATCTTGTAGTTAGCATTATCAAATGATAATTTATTACTATTATTAATTGAATATGTTTGTCCAGTTAAAGCAACGAAGTCATGTCTTGTTTTTTGGGTAATTATTTTTAAATCCCAACTATCACGATATGTATAGGTAAAAATTTTGAGAAGATCACGAGCAGTAGAAACATTATTTGCACTTAATCCAGATACATCAGCAACAGTGGTACTATTTGCTCCCCATTCTTTAAACCTTTCATTAATCTTAGCAACCATCTCTTTTTCTGTTAAACCAGTAGCTGCGACTGTCAAACGAGCCATATTATTGTATGAACCAATTAACATTGTGTTAAGAATATCTTTATTACGTAGCACCGTTCCCGAACTGACCCACAAACTATACCCACTATCATTGTGCTTACTTGAATTATATGTTGTTGTTTTACTTAAATCCAACCCTTGTTTAATTGATTCAAAACCCACAAACGTTTTAACAAAGGAAGCGATAGGACGAACGATATCAATATTTTTTCCAGATATTATTTTACCTGTTGGATATTCAGCCACTATATATGATGGTAGTGAACTACCGTAAGAATCAGAAATATTAACAGCTAAATCTCCTAAGAAAGTATTTTTATCAATATTTAGTTCAGCAGCATCATAACTAGCTGCGTAATAGATAGGATCCGAATCAGTTAAAAAGAAAGAAGATATTCTGTCTATTTCAACAATGTTATTTTTCTTGTAACCCATTGTTAAAAAAGCTTTTTCACTTTCAAATTTTCTTTTCATTCCATTTTCAACCACAAAGAGATCACCAGTTTCTTTTACTTTTAAAATGGTTCCATCATCAAATGTTTTCATATCTGATGACATTTCAAATTTTCTTAAATCTTCCAATTTCTTTTCAACAATTGATAAATTTTTGTAATTAGCACTTGCAACTGCGTTATTCAATAACGGATAGGATATGTTATCTTTTATCAAATACAATTTATTATCCAAATCAGTTACTTTGTATATAATGCCGACTGGAGCATAGGCATCCGCCGTTATTGTTTTACCAACAGTTAGTCCTGCAATATCCGCGCTTGTTACTTCAGATATCTCTTGCGGATTATATCCTAACTTCTGGACCACTTCATATGAAGCAAATGGACGCAGAGTATCATAATCTAATAGATAATAGTTACTGCCACTTTTTAAAATAGAGTAATTAGGTAAACTAATTTCAGAGCCAGTAGTATAATTTGAAAGTTCAGTATCTGGAATGGTAATTATCATTGAAGGATCGGCCCTAGTAATGAGAACAGTTTGGCTTTTAAATTTACGCTTGACCTGATTTTGAATTAACCATACCTCACCTGTTGTGTCTGATTTTAACAATGTTCCATTTGGATAATTTTGATTAAACCAACTTTTCCAAATTTTTACAAAGTTTTCATTACCATGCAAATGAGGAGTGTACGTATACAAAAAAGCGGTCGCCCAACTTTTTGGCACAACTGTCGTACCATCAATACTCTGTGAAACTCCCATCTTTTTAACATTAGAGACATCTTTGTTTTTGTAATACCAATCATAAGTATAGGCGGCATCATCAACTTGAATGGCGAAGCCTTTATGTTTGGCAACTTTTTCATCTTTAACACTACAGCTATCACAAACAGCGTAACCAGTTGCCCAATCTAGCTGTGTTTGAGTTGGATTAGTATCAGTAATTAAACTTTGTTCTTTTTGTAACGTGACAAGTAAAACTTTTGGATTAATATCGTAACGTTTGGAAGCATCAGAAATTATCTTAGCCGCAGTTTTTGTTTCATTATCAACAGCATCCGTATCTTGATATGTTTTTAAGTAACTACCTTTTGAATTAAGAAAACTCTGTACATCAGTATGTGACCAATTTGTATTATTTCTCATCTGTTCATCAGAAATAATGAAGTTGGGATCAAAGAGTGAGGTTGCATTAACAACGGTCGGTACTATCACCAACGCAGATACTAAACCGAGAGCTAATTTGTTGAAAGCATGATTATTCATATATTTATTTTATTTGCTTCTATTATACCACAAACCATCAATATACCAAAAAACTATACACATACAAAAAAATACCGCTTTTAGCAGTATTTCTTATGGAATTTTAACTCCACCATATATTATTCAATATGTATTAAATGATATATGGTTCTGGGGAGTTAAAATATTGTTCTCGTAAGTTAGGCTAAGCCCAGAACCGACTCTTGTTGTCTACTGGGCACTAAGGCACTACGAACGGGGGGAATACCTGGTCGAGAGCGAGTAATCAGCTCTACAGACCGGCGGCGGCCGTGGGACGGCGGGCGGGCTGCTGCTTCAAAATGCTGGCACTGTGGAACTTGACATGTTGAGCCAGGTCAGTCAGTTTCGCAGTGACCTTCCGTCCATCTCTTGGGCTAATGAACGTCGCGACCTCGCCATTGATACTCATTGGCGTGGCATTTAGCACGGCCGTAGCGTAACCCGGTTTTCCGTTCATGTAGAGGATCGGAAACATCTGCGGTCCACGTCCTTCAGGCAGTCTGTCTCGATCCAGACTGAAGTGCGAGGCCCCCATCCATACAGGTGGAGCGGATGATTCCAAATTTGACTGTTTGATCTGAGAACCCTGCCTATTCATTACTTCCTCTCTGTACTACGGTTGGGGTTTAACTACTCATTGTGAACAATAGAAAAAAGTATATATTAAAAATGTAAACTTGTCAATATACTAAAAATGTGCTAAATTTAGTATGAATTTAAAATATGAACATACTTATCCATGTTGACGAACTTTTTTTAAAAGGATCTAACATTTCCTTTTTCTATAACAACCTTTTAAAAAATATAAGGTTTCTTTTTGTTGACTGTACAATTAATAGAATTGAATGTGGAATTTGGTTATCCACAAACGAAGAATTTTCTGACGAACGAATAAAACAACTCTCATTAATCCCTGGAATTTCCAATTTTTCTATCGCAAAAAAATGTAAGTTGGATGTTGAACAAATTATAGAGACAATTGATTATTTTTTCGAAAATGAAAAATACGGGAAAACTTTTCGTGTTAGTGCCACTAGATCAAATAAGAAATTTGAAATTAATTCCATGAAGCTTGGTGCAATGATGGGGGAATACGTCATGGATAAGTATGGTTTAGCGGTTAATTTAACTAAATTTGAATTAAATATTAATATACATATATTAAATGATGGTGCTATTGTGTATTTTAATTCAATTAATGGAGCTGGTGGTTTACCGTCCGGAACCGGTGGGAAAATGCTGTGTCTTCTTTCGGGTGGAATAGATAGTCCTGTTTCAGCCTACAAAATGATGGTCCGAGGAGCAAGCGTTGACTTGTTTCATGCTCATAACCAAACAAGTTCCAGTGATGCTGTTTTGGAAAAAATATTTGATATTGCAAAACAATTAACTAAGTATCAACCAAAAGTACGGCTTTTTACGGTTAATTTTGAAAAAATACAGCGTGAGATTGTTATAAAAGTACCGGCTGATTACAGAATGATAATTAATCGAAGAATGTTTTTAAAAATTGCGACAGATATTTCAAAGAAAAATAACTACAAGGCATTAATTACAGGCGATAGCTTAGGTCAGGTAGCATCACAAACCGTTGAAAATTTAAATTGTGCGTATAGTGTAAATGATATGTTAAAACTTTCTCCTTTGATTGCAATGAATAAAAGAGAAATAACAGATATTGCTCATAAAATTAATACTCTTGAAATTTCACAAAGACCTTATGAGGATTGTTGCTCAATGTTTGTGGCCCTTCATCCTCAAACAAAAGCAAAATTGGAGAATGTAGAAGAGATTGAAAAAAATATAGATTTATCCACACTTGACAAAGTGGAGATAAAATCATACAATTTTAGTATGAATAATTAATATTTAATATATGACTCATAAAGTAGAGATATATAGCACACCAACTTGTCCATATTGTAATATTGCAAAAGCATACTTTAAAGAACAGGGAACTAAGTACACCGAATACAATGTGGCCGATGATGAAACAAAGGCAAAGGAAATGATTGAAAAAAGTGGTCAGATGTCTGTGCCTGTAATAATTATCGATGATGATATTATAGTTGGTTTTGAAAAAGAAAAAATACGGGCGTTGCTTGAAAAGTAAAGAATTGATATAATCTATGGAGACAATGTGTTTGTCTCCATAATTTTTTAAAAATATTTATGAAAGGTGAAATTGTTTTTGATATTGAAACTCAAAATACTTTTGCAGAGGTTGGTAATGACATGAAAAAATTCAAAGTGTCAGTGGTTTCAATTTATGAATACGATACAGATAAGTACACAAGTTTTAAAGAAACTGAATTATTAAAACTTTGGCCATACTTAGAAAAAGCATCTCGTCTGATTGGATATAATAGTGATCATTTTGATCTTCCTATTCTAAATAATTATTATCCTGGTGATCTCATGCAATTTCCGAGTTTAGATATAATGAAGGTGGTTTATGGAACTTTAGGAAGAAGATTAAAATTGGATGATATCGTAAAAGCAACTTTGGATGAGAGTAAAAGTGCTAATGGACTTCAAGCAATACAGTGGTGGAAAGAAGGAAAAATAGATGAAATTATTAAATATTGTGAACAAGATGTGAGAGTAACAAAGAATGTATATGATTTTGGATTAAAACACAAACAATTGTTTTATCCATCATTATCAAAAGAAATGTTACCTTTCTCAGTAAATTTTGAGATGGATGAAGGTCAAATAAATAAAAATGGAGAAAAAAACATTAATTTAACTCTCCCAATTTAAATATTATGCTAAATTTTAGAAAAGAAACTGAATACGCAATGCAATTTTTGCAATTTCTATCTGAGTGCTCAAAAGAAAATTGCTGTAAAAGTTTGCAGGAGTTTGCAAAGAGTAGCGACATTTCTTTCTATTTCATGCAAAAAATTGCCAGAAAACTATCAAGGAATGGTATAATAACAGCCACTCAGGGTGTAAACGGAGGTTATGTATTAACAATGGTTGGAAAAAAGATGTCACTGTTTGATTTAATAGAAATTATGGAAGATGGTGTAGCATTACTTCCTTGTGTTAGTGATGTAAAAAAGTGTAATAAGGATGCTAAATGTTGTAAAGTAAGAGTAATTATGTGTAAATTAAATAAAGAGATAATTAAAATATTGGGAAAAATTAAAGTTGTTTAATTATGATGCCTAAAATTATTAACAAAAAAGAAATATATTTAGATCATGCCGCTACTACGTATATGAAAAAAGAAGTCGCTGACGCAATGACTCCATATTTTATTAAAGATTTTGGTAACCCATCAGCCCTCTACAACATCGGAAGAAAAGCCAATGGAGTCTTGAATGATGCTCGAAGAACTATATCAAAATTAATTAAAGCACTACCGGAAAACATTATATTTACCGGTGGAGGAACAGAGTCGGATAATTTGGCAATCTATGGAATAGCAAAGGCACATAAGGATAGGGGAGATCATATAATATCAATTGGAATTGAACATCATGCCGTTATTCATCCTCTGCAAGATTTAGAAAAACAAGGATTTAAAGTTTCATATATTCCAGTGGATAAACAAGGTTTTGTTAATCCAAAAGATATATTTAAAGCAATCACAAAAAAAACAATTCTAATTTCAATCATGTATGCAAATAACGAGATTGGAACAATTGAGCCCATCGCTGAAATTGGAAAACAGATTTTAAAATATAGAAAAGAAAATAATAGTGCTTATCCATATTTTCATACCGATGCTTGTCAGGCTGCTGGTTGTCTTGATTTGGATGTTGAAAAACTTCACGTTGATTTGATGACTATTAATGGTTCAAAAATGTATGGACCAAAAGGAGTTGGCATGCTATATATCCGTCGTGGAATAAAAATTGAGTCTATAATTAAAGGAGGAGCACAAGAGAGAAGACTACGAGCTGGCACTGAAAATGTAGCCAGCATTATTGGTCTTGCTAAAGCATTTGAATTGGCCCAAAAAAACAAAAAAAAGGAATCAAAAAGAATTTCTGAAATCAGAAACTACTTATTTAAAAAAATAGAAAAAAATATTCCGGATATTATGTTGAACGGACCTGAATTTGATAATGAAAAAAGATTGGCTAATAATTTAAATATTACTTTTTTAAATATTGAAGGCGAAGCTTTGTTGCTTTACTTAGACGAATATGGCATTATGTGCTCAACTGGTTCTGCCTGTACTTCTGACAATTTGGAGCCATCGCATGTTCTGACCATAGTCGGCCTTCCTTATGAATATGCTCATGGATCATTAAGATTTAGTTTTGGTGCTTGTAACAGCAAAAAAGATGTCGATTACGTAATGAAATATTTACCTGGAATTGTTGAAAAATTAAGAGAACTTTCACCAGTAAATTTGAAAATGAAAAAACACGCTAGGTTTAAAAATTAAAACAATCTGATAGATTTTATCAGATTGAATATATTTCTTTCTCAGCTCACTATAACATCTAAGAATTTGGATACTATAGTGAGGGAAGCTGAGAAAGGTGGGAAATTTTGAAGATCAGCTTGCCCATACACGGCGGGAGAGTAGCGAATGATGCACGGGTTCTGGGTTGGCCTTAACGCAATACGGATTGTCAGAACCATATCGGAAGCCACAAGCTGCATTTCTAGCTTGCTTGCCGGCCCAACGATTTTGAATCGGACAGTTGCTGCACGGATTTGACTCGCAACGTGCTGGTGGATCAGTCTTATACGGTGACAATTTCCTCTCCTATTGTTTCAAATGAACTTCAAAAATTACATAAACAAAATTATATACCAATACATAATAACTGTCAAGTATATGAACAAAACTAAAAAAAAGAAAAATTTAAAAAAACCAGTAGACATTCGAAGTAGTGATGGTTCTGGTTGGCTTTACAGTGATGTGGTAAAAGATCACTTTTTTAGTCCAAGAAAATTCATGCAATATGGTGAAGAAGATGAATTTAAATTTAATGGAATGGGACGAGTTGGTTCACCAGCTTGTGGCGATGAAATGGTAATGTGGATTAAAGTAGATCCAAAAAAAGAAAAGATTACCGACTGTCGTTGGCGTACGTTTGGTTGTGGTTCTGCCATTGCTTCCACATCAGCTCTGGCTGAGATGATTACTGAAAAAAATGGTATGTCTTTAAAAAAAGCAGTTACTTTAAAACCTCAAGATATTTTAAAAAAACTCGGTGGATTGCCTGATAGAAAAATTCATTGTTCGGTTTTAGGAGATAAAGCATTACTTTCTGCCATTAATGATTATTACCGAAACACAAAACAACATGATAAAATTATTACAGAAGGATCTAAGATTATTGATAAAGATTTAAATATTACTGATAAAGATATTGAAGAAGCAGTTCTTGAAGGAGCTCAAGACTTAGAAGGTGTACAGCATAAATTAAAAGTTGGAGTGGTTAATAAAGAATCAATTCCTGAAATTGAAGAATTAATTCGTTTTTACAGTGAAAAATATTATGGTTAAAAAAACCAAATTATTTAATTAATATTTTTAAATTATGAAACCAAAGGTAATTGCTGATAAATGTATTGGCTGTGGTACATGTGAGGCTTTGGCCTCAAACACATTTGAAATGAAGGGAGATAAAGCAATTGTAAAAGAAAAAATTGGGGATGATGACGATATGATCCAAATGGCAACTGATGCCTGTCCGACTGAAGCTATAGTTATTGAGTAGAATATAATATATAAGAAATATTGAATTAATAATTGCTAATCAGTTTTAGTATGTCAGAAAAGTTAAAGCCTACTATAGAACAGCCTTACAGGTATCCGACAGAGGGAGTACTTATGCTTAATGGCTTATTGGAAAGTTTTGATTTATCCAGAGAAGAATTTGAAAAATTACCAAGAGAAGAGAAGAAACTCGTAATGGATCAAATAAGAGATATTTTAAGGCAACCAGAGATATCCACAATCTTAAAGAGTCGAACGGAAGGTGGGTTAAGTGCAAAAGACGCAGCTGAATTGAGAAAAGCTATGGGTCTTAAAAAATGGAACAATTTAAGTGAGGCGGTTTCATACATTAAGACGTTAGTAGCGAGTGAAACAATAGGGGAAAGAGAAAAAATTTATGACGAACATTTAGCCTTTGGTGTTGATGCAAATCAAATTAAAAAAACACTAACCAAGATTTATGATGTGAGACCAACTCGTTTGGAAACAGATATAAAACATCAGTCTACAATGTTTTACAGGGCAATTGTAGAGGTGGTATCCAATGCAGTAGATGCTTCACTAAAAGATCGAAAACCAATAGGCAGATTTGGTGTGGGTTTTTATCAAATTTTGAATCATTTAAAAGATATTAATGATAGAGTTGTTGTGAAAACAAAAACAGTTGATGGTGTCGGTATAAAAATTGAGTTCATAAATAAGGATGGCGATATTAATTTCACAGTCGAAGAAGATGATACAATAAAAGAGAATGGAACCATTGTCGAACTTACATCCAAGGAGTTTAAAGCAAAAAAAGGGAAGGATATTATCGAAGAATACTTTTCACATACTCAAGACGTTGATATTGCAATAAATGACGAAGAGGTAGATAAATGGCAACCAGTAAGTAAATCAAATTCAAAACAAGATCTACCAAAAATAGAAGTAAAAATGGAAGATGGCAAGTGTACTATTATTGATACTGGCATTGGTATGAATGCAAAAACAGTTTTTGAAAAGCTACTTGTACCAAAATTAAGTGAAAAGCCTCCAGTATATGAATTAAGAAAAGAACAGTTAAAGCCGAGAGTATACTATGAGCGATCAGGTGATGGAAGTGAAAAAAACGTAGATATTATAATCCAGGTTGGAAGTATTGTAGTAGAAAAACTAAAAACACGAGGAACAAATGTAGCAAATACAGTGGTGATTGATTTACCACCTTCTACTATTCTAGGTGAATCAAGAGATGAAATTCAAGTGGATGAAACAACTATTAATTCAATGAAACAAGCTATTGATGATGTAATAAAATTACCAAGACCAGATTGTTTTGAAGTGATTAATGCAATGGCAGCTGCTTGTAAAGAATTTCAAGGCCGTTCAACTTTGTTTAAAAAAGAAGACAATATATATATTTATTTGCAAGATAAAGTTAGAGAATCTTTTCCAGATATTTATTTCTTACCAAACAGAAAAGATTTTTTAGATCTTGATTTAGATGTAAAAAAAATTGCACTTATAAATCCTGATGTTCATCAATCTCCACCAGCATTAATACCAGGATTTAAAAAGGAGAAAAGATGGATTAGTAGAAATAATACACAATTATTTAATGCAAAATTTAAAAAAGATACCATGACCGGCTTTTTAAATGCAGGTAATTTTCTAATAATTGACGAGGGGGCTCGTTTATCCGATTCTGAAAATATTCCTGTGGTCAATGAGGCTATTGAATTAGCAGCTGGTTGGGGTAATGGGAAGATTGTAGAGATGTCTAGTCCAGAAAAAGAAACAGCCCAGGAAAACGAAATAAAAGAATATTCTGACTTAGAATCAATGATTTTAGACAGATGGCAGGATTTTGAATTTGCTTCGGTAGAAATTGCCATAAGAGCTGTAAAAAATTTAGAGACATTAAATCCAAAAATCACTCAGTTTTTTGTTGAAAAAATTTTTAACCATCTACCTGGATACGGTGTGATGGAAATGTGGGATCTAATGCATCGGTATATAACAAGTGATGATCGCGAAGAGCATATTAAAGAGGGTGAAATTGAATACCTGTCAGAAAATCTAGAGATATTGCTTAATAACAAAGTAGTTTTTGATAGCATAAAAGATAATAACATACCTATTATTTCAATGTTTGATACGATCGATAAGGATTTACCAAAACATTTAAAAAATGACAATTATAAAAAGCTCATGGGTACAATAAATGTTGATGAAGAAGAATATTATGTGTATAAACAGGGTCAACGCATACTCTTCTTAACAAAAGAAGGTAAGAATTTCTGGTTTGGAAGTGAGCATTCAAAAGGAATAATATATGAAGATGAAAAAATTAAAGTGTACCACGATCAGGTAATAAACAAAGAAACAGAAGAAAAAATTGAAATTGAAGTACCATTTAAAACACCCTGGGGAGAAATAAAAAAAAATTATAATGCGGAATATTATTTTAAACCTATATTTAATAATTCAAAGTTTGATAACATAAATAAGGATGATAAAGAACAACCAATTTTAGATACAAAAGGTAATTCATATGAAATTAAAGAGGGAAATCTTTGTTTAAGCGGTGAAGAATCAGATAGCTTCGAAACAAAAAATTCGTCCGCAAAAAAAGTGTTAAGAACGGAATCAGGAGAAGTTTTAATTATGAGCTTAAGTCATATCAAAAAGGGTTTATTAAAACATTCTATTGTGGATTGCGAATTGGACGATGTTAGTGGGATATACAGTGATAATGTGGATAATATTGGAGTAGCAGAAGAGGCCTTTTTGTATAATTCTGAAGGCGAAATTTTGTGGCAATTTAAAGAAGAAGAATGGGGTGAAAAAACCGTCGTACACGAAAGTTATTTAGTTGAACGAAGAAGACGTAAAAGCGACATGATGGTGAGACTTGGTTATTTGTGGAAACCTCGATGCGAAGTAATAGAACAAACTGGCAAAATAACTGACGACACACCGGTAATAAAAATTACAAGATACAATTTTATAAAAGATAAAATGTTCAAAGAAACTGTTGGATATATTAATGCAAAAGGGGAAAGACATGATATTACCTCCACCAAACAGATTAATTCAGTGGTAATGGAAGCTAGGTATTCATGGGCTAGTGAGTGTCTTTGTGATTTTAATTGTGGATGCGGAACTGTCACCATTGGAGATAGTAATCCTTTTGAAAATGGGAATAATGAATCGGCTATTGAGAATTTAAGAAAAATACCAGTTAAAATTATAAGTAAGTTCAAATTTGACGATAATAATGGAGAATGGGTCGCTTTGTCTGTAATAGAAAATGATGATAATAAAAGAGAATGGGCTTTAGTAATATTTGGTGAAGACGGTGAATTTATACGTACTGAAAATATTGGTGATTTGTATATTAATAATGAATTTAAAAACAGTTCTCTTGACATAAGCGAAATTGATTATAGACGAAGGAATCATCATTTCATAAATAGACTTCCTGATGAGTTGAAGGACATATCGGAACCAGAAAATGCAAGTTACGAAAGTGGACTTTTACGTTTAATATCCCTCTATGACAAAGTAGTTCTTAAAAGATTTAAAAAATCAAGGTTTTCTGAAAATTTTACCGACACTTTTATAGAAGCTGACAGTAAAAAAGATGGTTTACTTAATCCTGACAAGAAGTCACTAACTCCAGAGCACGCAGAAATCTTAGCTGAATATATATCAAAACAGGTCACCTCAAAACGAGATAAACTCGAACGACTTTTTTACAGAATGTTACAGTATTCCGATGTAGAACCAATAGATATGAAGCTTTTAATTCCAACCTTCTATGAAATAGATAATTTACAGTCTAACATTTTTAGTGAAGAGAATATAAAATTACTTCGACAAGCTACCCATTTAGACCAAGAAAGATACACTCAACTAATTAAAATGCTAAATGGAAGTATACCGGAGGACAAAGAAAAGAGCAGCAAAGTATTTACAAAGATACTTAGATTTTATATAGAAAAATTACAAAGTGAATCTATTCAGGATGTAAACAATTTAATATCCACAATGAATGACGTCACCGAATATGGTGAAATTCAAAGCGATGTACATAATATACTAAAAAATAGCGTAAATATTAATATTGATAGTATTCCGCGTATTTTAAGACCTTTTCTCATATATATGTTGCGAGAAGAAGAAGAGCTAGCATATAAATCATTCGAAGGGCCACAAACACCAGAAACTACCCCAACATCTCTTTATTTATCCGAAATTATCCAGTGGAAAAGACTTCAAGAATCTCAAGCCAGAAAATTTAATGGTTTGGCAGAAAATTTAGAAGGTCTAGTTAATATATCTAATGAAGGAAAATCAAAGGAACACATTATACGCGAAATAACTCACGCAGTTCATTTTCAAGCATTAAACTCTACAGATTTATACATTCGAGAATTAATACAGAATGCTGTGGATGCAATGCAGTCCGCTCAACTTGAAAAAAATAAGCGAGAAATAAAAATTAGCGTTGCAGCTTCCGGGGAAAACGAATTAACTACTCAATTCGAAGATTCTGTAGGAATGGATGGACATACTATAATAAATTATTTCTTAACACCAGGAGAAACTACCAAATTAGATAAGACATTTATAGGATTTTATGGCCAAGGTGTATACACGTTGTTTAAAGATTTCAAAGAAGTAAACATAAAAACTGGTGTTGGTGATGGAAAAACATGGTATCTCAAAATGAAACCCGTGATAGAAAACGATATGATTGCTGATGTTTCCATAGATTTTTGGACAACTGAAGAAAATTTTAAAGGTACCTCTATTAGTAAAGTACAAAAAACAGAAAATCCATATATTCAAGCTGCTTTTGTCCGAGATTCGGTCACCACTTTAACAAGCGGATTAAGTGATAATAGAGGAAGTATTATTTTCCAAGGCGAAAAGATAAATTCAGAATATGAACGATTGCATACTGAAAATATCACTGGAATAGGAGATCTTATAATATATAGGAATAAAAATAATATTATTACGCAACACGGACTATTCGTAAAAGAGATTGGAGCTGAATATACACAGTCAATTCCTGATTTTATGAATGAATCATTAATGAGCTGGGGCGGAATTGTTATAGATTTACCAAAAGAAGTAGAGCTCACAAGATCAAGACAAGATATTGCAAATAAAGATAAAATAGCCGAGGTACTATATCCGGCAGTACAGAGAGCTTTAATTAATTCGTATTTATTAAGTTTTAGAGAAAAAATTATCGACGGTTCTACTAGATTTCCTTTTGATGAATTACCATATGACTATTTCAGTTCTTCGTATTCCGTTCAGTCAAGTATTGATGATGATTCTGTCAGACTATTTGAAGGAAAATCATTAAATAATGCAGGAGATTATAGCGACAAAAGAAAGGTCATACAGCTATTAACTCTCTTACCGATTTTTAAAATTAATGAAAAAGATATTAGTTTAGATCAGATTAGAATAGCATACAGAAATAAAAAATTTCCTTTTGATCAAGACAATTGGGAAGAATTAGTTCCATATTCTATTAAGAGGAAAATAAAAAGTGAAAACAAGATAACAACGGATCCAAATGCAGTTAGTGGTAAAAATTTAGAAGATACATTAAATAAAGTACCTGAAGATGTTAGATTGTTTCTTGAAAAAAATAAACATGAATTAGAGATATTGGAAAAAATATCAAATAGTTTTGTAGAGATTTTAGACGCAAAGTTTAAGAAGACGAGCAATATAACAAGTACATCCTTTTACTATGCTAACGAAAACAGCAAAGCGCACGCTCAAAGAGGAGGTGGAATTGCTTGGAACCTACATCATATAGATAGTGAAGTCGATCGCATAAAGAGATTTATGAAGAATATTAAAGAAGGGGGAAGTAAAAGCCTTACCGATATTTTGCCTACTTTAAAAACTCTAGCACATGAATATGTTCATACTCTTGAAGGTTTTCTTGATTGGACACATGATCCAAAGCATAATTTAGAACAAGCGCGAGTATTAATACAATTTGTAATTGAAAATGGAGCAAAAAAACTAATAGATGAACTAAGAAAAGTACAGGAAAGTGATAGATAAAATCAAGTTAAGTTCTTATAAATATAAAAAAACATTCAAATTTGTATTTGAATGTTTTTCTTTCCTCGGCTTCCTATAATATTCAAAATTCTAAATACTGTAGGAAGGATTGAAACCGAGGAAGAATTAACTTGGCCCTTTTGACAAATTGGGCGGGTTTCGCTCCTGTAAGGCGGGTTCAGTTGCGTGCATATAGCACAATACTGATGTTAGAAACACCAAACCAATTATCACTTCCAAAATCTCAGGCATATTTGTTGCCTCCTGGATAGATGATATATAATGAGAGTGATAAAGTCAATTGTGTTGAATTTTTCCAATATTTCTGCTAAGATTCAATTACTATGAATGAACCTAAAATATATATCGTCTCAACTCCAATCGGAAATTTAGGAGATATCACATTACGTGCAATTGATGTTTTAAAAAACGTTGATGTTGTATTATGCGAAGATACAAGAGTAACAATCAAATTACTCAATCATTATGATATTAAAACAAGTACTTTAAGTTATCATCAACATAGTGATGATAAAAAAGTAAAAGAAATTCAAAATCTTTTAGAACAAGAAAAACAATTGGCTTTGGTAACAGATGCTGGAACTCCAGGTATTAGTGATCCTGGAAATAAGCTAATTGAAGAACTTTTGAAGAGTATTCCTAATTTAAAAATTGAAGTGATACCAGGTGCAAGTGCGGTTACAGCTGCACTCGCAATTTCAGGATTTCCTACTGATAAATTTGTTTTTTTAGGTTTTGCACCACATAAAAATAAAAGAAAAAAGTTTTTTAGTGAGTTGGCAAAGTATAAATACACGGTTTGTATTTACGAATCAAATCATAGAATATTGAAAACACTAAATGAATTAAATGAAAATTTAGAAAAAAATAGAAAAATTGTAGTTTGTAGAGAATTAACAAAAAAATTTGAAACAATTTACAGAGGAACAGCTGGTGGTATTATTGATATGGCGGTGAAAGAAAAAGGAGAGTTCGTAATTGTAATTAATAACAAATAATATGAAAGATCATTTCTACATCACAACCTCAATTCCTTATGCTAATGCAGAACCACATATTGGTCATGCTATTGAATTCCTATACACGGATGTAATGGCCAGATACCAAAGACTTTTGGGAAAAGAAGTATATTTTTTAACAGGTACAGATGAACATGGCCAAAAAATGTACAAAACTGCCACAGAGTTGGGGAGAGACCCATTTGAATATGCTTCAGAAAAATCCGCTGTTTTTGAAAATCTGGCTGATCAGTGGAATATATCGAATAATGATTTTATTCGCACCACTGAAACGCGTCACATGGACAAAGCACAAATTTTTTGGCAAAAATCTTTAGATAATGGCGATATCTACAAGAAAAAATACCAAGGTCTCTATTGTGTCGGTTGTGAAGCATTTGTAACAGACAAAGATTTAGTAGATGGTAAGTGTCCAAATCACGACAAAGAACCCGAAGAAGTTTCTGAAGAAAACTATTTTTTCAAACTATCAAAATATCAAAAAGATATTGAAAAGCTATTTAAAGATAATCCTACTTTTGTTTATCCACCTTCCAAATTCAATGAAATGAAACAAATATTAGAAAGTGGGTTAGAGGATGTTAGTATATCTCGAATGAAAGAAAAGCTTCCTTGGGGAATACCTGTTCCTAACGATGAAACTCAAGTAATGTATGTTTGGTTTGATGCCCTCACCAACTACATCACTGCCTTGGGTTGGAGTAGTGACGATGATGAACTATTTCAAAAATATTGGCCCGCTGACATACATGTTTTAGGAAAAGACATAAATAGATTTCATACCCTTTTATGGCCAGCTATGTTAATGTCTGTTGGACTAAAACTTCCAAAACAATGTGCCGTACATGGTTTTATGACTTTGAATGGTAAAAAAATTAGTAAATCACTTGGAAATATAATCGACCCGAAAAAAATTATAGACGAATACCCCTTAGAAGCTGTTCGATATTTTTTAATGAGAGAAATTCCATTTAATAATGATGGGGATTTTTCCGATGAAAAATTAAGGGGAAGATATAATTCTGATTTAGCGAATGGACTAGGAAATTTAGTAAACAGAATAATTGTAATGATAGAAAAGTACAGTGAGGGAGTGGTGCCCAATGTGATGACAAAAAATGAAGAATTAATGTCATTAATCGATAGTAGTTGGAAAGACTATGATAACTCAATGAGTTTGTTTAAATTTGATCACGCTATTTGTACGATTCAAACAATTATAACTCACTGTGATCAACTAATATCAGACAAACAACCTTGGAAAATGTTTAAAGACGGAAAAACTGTTGAAGTGAATGACCTACTACATCATTTAGCCGAAAGCTTGAGACATATTGCAGTAATGCTTTGGCCAATAATGCCTGAAACATCTGAAAAAATTCAAAAACAATTAGGTTTAGATGTACCGGCAGAACTAGCAAAACCACTCTCAGAACTTCAAAACTGGGTACAGTTAACCGTGGGAAACAAAATTGAAAGAGGGGAACCGCTATTTCCTCGTTTAGAAGAAAAAAAATAAAATTAATAAATAATTAAAAAATATGTGCAAAAAATTTAAGTGTAGTATACTTGTGGTTTTAATTATCAGCCTAGTTGTTGGATTTGTTTTGGCTATTGGTACAAGATATGGATATAGGGTATATAATGTATTTTTTACAAAAGGTTTAATGGAGGCTAATAGAATTACAACTACAGGTTATGATTTACCACAACCAAGAACAGAGCAATTCTATCCAACAACTGCTAAATGTGCTGGATACTCTGGAGTGCCATTTACTGCATATAGTAAATGTGCAACTAATTCGTTTCTTGATAGTGATAACACCGGAAATACACTAGGAATGAAGTGTTCTACATATAAATGGGGAGAGTGGTCAATTGTATTAAATTGGGCTTTTTGGTCAATTTTAATATACATAATATTAAGAATACTATCACACAAATGTAAACTTAAAAAAAATAATAAGTAAATATGTCGTACTTTGACTTTGCTCTCGTAGCAATTATTGCCGGATTTAGTTTATTCGGTTTGTGGTTTGGTCTAATACATACTGTAGGTTCGTTTATTGGAACCTTTGTTGGTATATATTTTTCCATGAGATATTATGAACCCATGGCCAATTGGTTAATTCACTTAACTGGCTGGGGTGGTAATTTTTCAAAAGTTTTAATGTTTATCGTCGCCTTCGTGATCATTTCTCGATTAGTTGGTCTTGCTTTTTGGCTAATTGAAAAACTACTTAGTGTAGTGACGAAATTGCCATTCATTCGGAGTATGAACCATTTACTTGGAGCCATTTTTGGAATATTTGAAGGGGCAGTTATTGTCGGTGTTAGTCTGTATTTTATTGCTCGTTTTCCACTTGGTAATAATTTTATGACTGCTTTTCAAAATTCTAACATAGCACCCTATCTTGTGAAACCTGTTAAGATATTTATGCCCTTAATTCCAGACGCAATTAAATTTCTTCAAAGTACGGTGAATACGATATTTTAAGATAACTGTGGATAAATAACCGTCGATTTCGACGGTTATTTTAATTTGTGATATAATAAAGATATAAATATATATATTTAGTATAAATTATTAACTAATTAAAGCATATGTCCATCGAAAACAGTGGTTTAAGAGATTTTCTAAGTATTCCATACGAAGAATTGGAAGAAATGAATCTAAAAGCTCGTGAAGATGAGTCAACTATTAATAAAACTAAATTGGAGAACAAGTATAGGGAATATCTTGAAAAAGAAAAAAGGATAAAAGCTGTTACTCTTTGTTTTTCAGATATTGAAGGACGTTTCCATATGCTTGATTTTGATAAAAAGTATTTATTAAATTCTTTTTCAAATTTAACATTTGATGGTTCATCGGTTAAAGGTTTTAGTGAATTGCGAGAATCTGATTTGCGACTTGATATTGATTGGTCTTCAATACGATGGGTACCGGCTGATATTTTTGGATCAGGTAAAGTAATAATATTTGCAAATGCATTACAAGAAGATCGAACACCATATGAATCTGATTTTCGAATTAAATTAAAAAATTATCTTTCTAATTTAAAAAAAGAAAAGGGGATAGTGGTAAATGCTGCCCCTGAAATTGAGGGTTTTCTAGTTGAGGGTATAAATGCGGAAGAAAGATTTAATAAAATACAGGGATTTAAATTACTTTCCAGTTCGGGGTATTTTCATTCATTACCCTTGGATGAATTAAGAATTTTTATGGACAAGGCTGCTGAAGCACAAAGAGCGCTTGGATTTAAGAATGAAAAAGATCATGCCGAAGTAGCTCCATCACAGTTTGAACTTAATTTTTCGTATGGTGAGATGATTAGAATTTGTGATCAAATACAGCTATACAAATTAGTATGCCGACAAGTGGCTAATAATCTTGGTATGACAGCTACTTTTTTACCAAAACCAATTGCCCATATCAATGGAAATGGAATGCATTTTAATGTTTCGTTTCAAAAAGATGGAAAAAATATTTTCTATAACGAAAGTGGAGAAGATAATTTTTCGGATATTGGTCATGATTTCATTTCAAAAATACTTAATCACGCCCCAGAACTTTGCCTCATTTTTAATCCAAGTGTAAATTCATATCGTAGATTAGATCCGAATTTTGAAGCTCCAAATCAAATTAAGTGCTCCGCTAAAGATCGGGGAGCAATGATAAGAATCCCATCTGCTAACCACAAAAGTGCAAGGGTGGAGATTAGATCAATAAGTCCGGATGTAAATCCGTATTTATTAGCCTATTGCGTAATACGTACTGCTATGGAAGGCGATAACTTGGTAAAAGAAGAAGATAAAAGAGAGAGATTAAGATATTTACCTCCAACAATAAATGAAGCTCTTAAAATTTTTAAAGCAAGTTCATTTATTGAAAAAATAATGGGAGAGGGTGCAAAAAACAAATACTTTGCTTCAAAGCAATTAGCGGCTAATCGAAGTCCTAAAGAATTAGGAACAATTGTAAAAAACTCAGAAATATTGTATCATCATGAAGTAACTAACCAATTACTGTGGAATAATTTTTAAAAAAATGATTGATACTCACTGTCACATACAATTCAATGGTTTTAAAGATAACTTTGATGATGTTATTAAAAGAAGTACAGAAAAAAACTGCACAATGTTTGTTGTTGGTACCCAAAAAAATACATCCCAAAGAGCAATAGATTTTGCCGAAAAATATGATAATGTGTACGCAATTGTTGGAATACATCCAATTCATTTAAGTGCTACTGAGGTGGATGAAGAAGAAACTTCTTTTGTTTCTCGTGAAGAAACTTTTGATTATGAGTTATACAAGAAAATGGCCAAGCATCCAAGAGTGGTTGGAATTGGTGAGTGTGGTATTGAACTATTTCATATCCCAAAAGGAAAAACAAAAAATGAAATTGTAAATTTACAAAAAGGTGTCTTCATTGAACAAATTAAATTAGCGTCAGAGTTAAATTTACCTCTCAGTATTCATATTCGTGATGCCTATACTGAAACTCTCGAAATATTAAATGAATTAAATGATAAATATGAATTTAGAGGCGTAATACATTGTTTTGCTTCCAACTGGAAAAATGCAAAACAATTTTTAGATTTAGGATTCTATTTAGGTTTTACCGGAATTATTACCTTTCCACCGAAAAAAACTGATCCAGAGGTGCAAAATGATTTAATTGAAGTGGTTGAGAACTGTCCAATTGAAAGAATGCTAGTTGAAACAGATGCACCGTATCTAGCACCACAAAAATATCGAGGAAAACAAAGTGAGCCGTGGATGGTTGAAGAAATGATAAGTAAAATTGCAGAAATTAAATCAATGGATAGAGTTGAAGTTGAAAAAATAATTGATAATAATACAAAAATACTTTTTTCAAAATTAAAATAAAAACAAATTTGATATTTGACATAATTAAGTGTAATTTGTTACGATAAATATACCTTGAAGTATTGGATACAAACACAAAAATAGGAGGGTGTAATGCCTAATATTATGCTGTACGGAATGCGGAATAGCTCGGAGGCAGATGAATTAAAAAAGGAGATCCGAGATTTGTTTCGGGGTAAACCCTGGCAACATGATTACGTGATCACTGTCGTTGATTCAGAAGTCACAGATCACAAGAGAGATGAGCGACCCTTCATCGAGCTCAGATCGACGGTGAATCCGGACAGGGTCAATGAGCTCACGACCGAGCTTGAAAAGCTAGGATTCGGTATTGAGGTAGTGATCATCCATCGATTCATCCATGGGAAGAGGTAGGGTGTTTCAATTTCAGGGACTGTGCTCCGCGAATTCAATCGCGGAGCCTTTCTTTTTATGGGCGTTATACATCAATAAAAAAGCCTTATCTTTACAACAACAATAAACCTGTGAATAAAAATCAAAAATCACTTGACCTTTTCTGCTGTGCGTAGTATAATAGTGCCGTTCAAAATATGAGTATAAAAACAACAGATCGACAATATTATTTATTCGCAATTCGCATATTTGCTGATTTTGGAGCAACAATAGCATTGCCGGTCATTTTATTTGTTCTCATTGGTCAATATTTTGATAGCAAGTTTAATGCGTATCCGCTATATACCATTATTGGATTGATAATATCAGCGTTAGTGACTATTAAATTAATATATAGAAAGTCAAAAACGTATGGTAACGAATATCAAATAATGGTGAATAGGGATATTTCTGCAAAGGAGAACAAGGAAGTTAATAAATTAATTACTAAAGAATAGTAAATTGATATGCATATTCCGACATTAGCACCAGAAGTACTCTTCCATATCGCAAACCTACCCGTAACAAACACAATGATAAATGCTTGGATCGCTATTGTTCTTTTTTTAATTTTAGGATTAGTCATTCGAAAAAAAGCAAATATTAAACCTGGAAAATTTCAAAATATTTGTGAATTTTTTTTAGAAGGTTTACTTGGATATTTTGATCAAGTAACTGGAGAAAGGAAGACAACATTACGTTTTTTACCTATTGTTGGTAGTATTTTTTTCTTTATTCTCCTATCAAACTGGCTTGGCCTTTTACCTGGAACTGGAAGCATAACATACGGACACAATATGTTACTTCGTCCTGCAAATACTGATTTGAATTTAACTGTGGCCATGGCTTTAACTGCTGTAATAGCATCTCATCTGTTTGGTCTAGTGACAGTTGGTGTATTTACTCATTTAAATAAGTTTATTCAACTGGGAACATTGGTAAAAAGTTTAAAAAAAGGACCAATTGCCATTTTAACAGCAATTATTGAATTAGGAGTTGGTGTTATTGAAATAGTTTCTGAAATGGCTAAAGTTCTTTCCCTTTCACTCAGATTATTTGGTAATGTATTCGCTGGTGAAGTTTTAATAACAGTTATTGCTAGTTTAGTATCATTTTTAGTACCAACACCTTTTATGCTTTTGGAAGTATTAGTTGGCATTATCCAGGCTGCTGTATTTGCTATGTTATCATTAGTTTATCTAACAATAATGACGACTGCTCCTGTGGAAGAACATTAATATGATATATTTAATCACTATATTTAGTGATTAGATATTAAATATTAATATATTTGCTAGTGAAGCACAGTTCACTTTTGGCAAATATTAAAGAAAGATAAATATATGGATCACATATCAATTGTAACCTTGGCAAAAGGTTTAACAATGGCTATTGGAGGAATTGCTCCTGCTCTTGCTATCGGTATGATAGTTGCAAAAGCTATGGAAGGCATCGGACGAAACCCAGAATCTGCTGGTAAAATATTTGTACCAATGCTTTTAGGTGCTGCTTTTGCAGAAGCTATTGCTATCTACTCATTGGTAGTAGTATTTACTCTAAAATAGTTTGACATCGATCTGGTCTACTTTAGGCCAGGTTTAGTTAAAATATTTTAAAAAATATATGGAAGAAGAAAAAAATACACAAGAATTAAAAGAAAATGGTGAAGAAAAAAGTGAGGAGAAAAAAATCGATAGTTGTTGTGGTAAACCCGGTAAACCAATGAGTAAAAACACGGTTATTGTTTTAATTGTTGTTATTGTACTTATACTACTTGGTGGTATATATCGAATAAATACATATTTTAAATACAGAAAAGTTTCTAAAAATTTGAAAAAAATTGAAGAACAAAGTAAAGAAATACAAGCAAACTCTTTGAAGCAAATGGAAAGTATTCAAAAAGATATACTAGAACAACAACAAAAAGCTCTAAAAGAATTAAATAAATAATAATATGTTTACAGAAATTGCAATCGCTGCCGAACAGGCTCACGAAGCAGTTGCAGAAGTTGCCACAGGTGCTGCCTCTCATGCTACCGGTACTTCTGAGAGTGTGCTAGCCTCACTGGGATTAAATTCCACCTTGTTTGTCTTTCAGTTAATTAACTTTGCTGTTGTGGCTTTGATTATTTGGTTTTTAGTTTTAAAGCCTTTAACTAAAAAAATGAGTGAGAGACAAGACAAAATTGAAAAAAGTTTAATTCAAGCGCAAGAGGTTGAATCTAATTTACGAAAAAGTGAACAAAAATACCAAGAAAAGATTGACCAAGCAAAAGCAGATGCAGCGGGTATCATAGAAAAAGCAGGTATTGAATCAAAGGAATTGGGTGAAAAAATGAAAAACAAATCAAAAGAAGAAATTGAATTATTAATACAACAAGTTAAAAAGAATATTCAAATTGAAAAACAAGAAATGATAACCGAGATAAAAGTTCAGGCCGGTGAGTTAGTTGTGGCTGCTATGGAAAAAATATTAGAAGAAAAAATTGATAATAAAAAAGACAAAGAAATGATTTTGCGTTCAGTAAAAAATATTAAAGTATAGTTATGAGTAAATTAAGCAATAAACAACTAGCCTTAGCCTTGTATGAAAGTACTATTGAATTGGATGGCAAAGATCTCGACCAAGTTACCAAAAACTTTGTTAAATTGCTTTACAAAAAACATAAATTAAAACAAGCTGGTAATATTATTAAAGAATTCGTAAAATACGCCAAAAAGAAAGAAGGGATAATGGATATTGAAATAACGACAGCACGGAAAATGGATCCAAAGACTGTAGAAACAATAAAGAAAATATTCGGAGAAAATACTGAGAGTGTAGAAAAAACGAATAAAGATATCATTGGAGGAGTGATAATAAAGACAGAAAGTGTCATATTTGATGGAAGTATAAAAACACAGTTAAATAAATTAAAAAATAAGATATCTAATTAAAGAAATAATATGTCAATTAACAAAATTGTTGAAGAACTAAAGAAAAACATATCTTCTTTCGAAAAACAAGTTGAGGTTGAGGAAGTTGGTAAAGTTGTAGAAATTGGAGATGGTATTGCCAGAATGAGTGGTTTGAATAAATGCCAATACAACGAAATTTTAGAATTTCCAAACGAAACTTTTGGGGTAGCGCTAAACTTGGAAGAAGAAACAATCGGTGCCGTTATTCTGGGTGAATTTAAACATATCAAAGAAGGTGATGATGTAAAAAGAACTGGCCGTATTCTTTCAGTACCAGTGGGTGATCAATTTATTGGTCGAGTAGTAAACCCATTAGGACAAGCTGTAGATGGGGGAGCGGAAATTAAAAGTAAGGTTTTTTATCCTATTGAAAAAATTGCTCCGGGTGTTATGACTCGTCAGCCAGTTGATCAACCAGTACAAACAGGAATTAAAGCCATTGATGCTATGATGCCTATTGGACGTGGTCAGCGTGAATTGATTATTGGAGATCGCCAAACAGGAAAGACCGCTGTAGCAATAGATGCAATCATTAACCAAAAAGGACAAGATATGATTTGTATCTATGTTGCTATTGGACAAAAAGAATCAAAAATTGCCAGAACTGTTGCTAAATTAAAAGAGTGTGGAGCCATGGAATACACAATTGTAGTAAAAGCAGCCGCTTCTGAACCAGCTCCTTTATTGTATGTTGCTCCATACGCCGGTGTTGCCTTGGGTGAATATTTTATGGATCAAGGAAAAGATGTTTTAATTATCTACGATGATCTTTCAAAACAAGCTTGGGCTTATCGTGAAATGTCACTTTTACTTCGTCGTCCACCTGGACGAGAAGCTTACCCTGGTGATGTCTTTTATCTTCATTCCCGCTTACTTGAACGCGCTTGTCGAAGAAATGCAGAACACGGTGGCGGATCAATTACGGCTCTTCCGATTATTGAAACTCAAGCAAGTGATGTAACTGCATATATTCCAACAAATGTTATTTCTATTACTGATGGACAAATATTTTTGGAATCAGATCTATTCTATCGTGGTATTAGGCCGGCTGTGAATGTTGGTATTTCAGTATCTCGTGTGGGTGGAAATGCTCAAATTAAACCAATGAAAAAAGTAGCTGGTAAATTAAAACTTGAAATGGCTCAGTTTAGAGAACTGGAAGCATTTGCTCAATTTGCCTCAGATTTAGATCCAGAAACAAAAAAACAAATTGACAAAGGACAACGAATGGTTGAGGTTTTAAAACAACCACAATACATGCCACTGCCAGTCGCAAATCAAGTTGCTATTCTTTATGCAATTTCAAATGAATTTGCAACAGAAGTGGCCGTGGAAGACATTCAAAAATGGGAAGCAAAATTACATGAATATTTTAATAAAACAAAACAAGCATTACTAGAAAAAATTGGAAAGGGAGAGTGGGATGAAAAAATTGAAAAAGAACTTAATGAAGCATGCACTGATTTTGTTAAACAAAATAAATAAATATGGCTGTAAATACCAAAGCAATACAAACCAGAATTAAATCTGTAAAGAATACAAGAAAAATCACGAAAGCGATGGAAGTTGTAGCGGCTGCAAAAATGAGAAAAGCGGTGGATAGTGCTTTGAATACAAGAACTTACGCTCGTACAGCTTGGAATCTTCTGGTGAATCTATCAAAAATTCAAGAAAAAAAGATTCCTCTACTTGAAATACGACCAGTAAAAAAACTTTTAATGATTGTAATTACTTCAAACAGGGGACTGTGTGGTAGTTTTAATTCAAATTTAATTAAAAAAATTACTAAACAACTCGAAAATCCTCAAAATATTGCAAAACAGAGAATAAAAAATAGAGAGGTTGAAGCAATTAAAGACTTAGAAGTAGATATTATTGGAGTGGGAAAAAAAGGAGCGCAATTTGCAAAAAAAACCGGATATAATTTAATTTCAGCTTTTACTGATATGTCAGATACTCCGAGTTTAGATGATGCCCTATTTATTAGTAAAATAGTAATTTCTGAATACGAGAAAAAAACATACGATAAAGTAGTGATTGCTTACACAGATTTTAAATCAACCCTTACTCAAATACCAAAATTAAGGCAGGTTTTACCAATTTCTGAGGTTGATTTGGAGAAAATGATTAGTGAGGAAAGTGATGATGAAAAAGAAAAAGAAATTCAGGAAGAATTAAATGATTATCTATTTGAACCAGATAAAACAGAAGTTTTAAAAATAATATTACCAAGATTAGTTGAATCACAAGTTTTTCAAGCATTACTAGAATCAGCTGCTAGTGAACACAGTTCAAGAATGTTGGCCATGAGAACTGCTTCGGATGCGGCTGATGATATGATAAAAGAACTAAATTTGAATTTTAATAAAGCTCGCCAGGCTGCTATTACTCAAGAAATTTCTGAGATAGTTGGTGGGGCAGCCGCTTTAGAATAATTTTTAATAATAATATATCGTAAATAAATAATATGGCAAATAAAGGAAAAATCACACAGGTTATTGGAGTAGTTGCAGATGTGCAGTTTGATGAAAATTTACCTGGCATCTATAACGCCCTAAAAACTAACATGCCAGATGGCAAAGAATTAATTTTGGAGGTGCAACAACATTTGGGTTCCGGAGTAGTTCGTGCTATTGCAATGAGTGCGACTGATGGATTAGAACGTGGTCAAGATGTTGAAGATACGGGTTCTCCAATTGAAGTTCCAGTTGGACCTGAAACTTTAGGAAGAATGTATGATGTTGTTGGAAATACTATTGATGAAAAAGGACCAAGTAAAACAAAAAAGAAATATCCAATTCATAGACCAGCTCCTGCTTTTGATAAACAATCAACTGAATATGAGATTTTAGAAACAGGTATTAAAGTTATTGATTTGATTTGTCCATTTTTAAAAGGTGGAAAAATTGGACTATTTGGTGGGGCTGGAGTTGGTAAGACTGTATTAATTCAAGAATTGATTCGAAATATCGCACAAGAACATGGTGGATATTCAATGTTTGCTGGCGTGGGTGAACGTACTCGTGAAGGAAATGATTTATACAAAGAAATGAAAGATAGTGGGGTACTCGAAAAAACCGCTCTTGTTTTTGGACAAATGAATGAACCACCAGGAGCTCGTGCTCGTGTTGCTTTAACTGCACTCGCAATGGCTGAATACTTTCGCGATGAAGAAGGAAAAGATTTATTACTTTTCATTGATAACATTTTCCGTTTTACTCAAGCTGGTTCAGAAGTTTCTGCTTTACTTGGCCGTATGCCTTCCGCTGCTGGTTACCAACCAACACTTGCTACTGAAATGGGAAAATTGCAAGAACGTATTACTTCAACTGATAAAGGATCTATTACATCTGTTCAGGCAGTATACGTACCGGCTGATGATTTAACAGATCCAGCTCCGGCTACCACTTTTGCTCATCTTGATTCAACTGTTGTTCTTAGTAGATCACTAACTGAATTAGGTATTTACCCAGCTGTAGATCCATTGGATTCAAATTCAACAATTTTAGATCCGAACATTGTTGGTGAAGAACATTACAAAACAGCTCGTGATGTCCAGCAAATTTTACAAAAATACAAAGACTTACAAGATATCATTGCCATATTAGGAATGGAAGAATTAAGTGACGAAGATAAAATTACCGTTTCTCGCGCTCGTAAAATTCAAAAATATCTTTCCCAGCCTTTCTTTGTGGCTGAAACATTTACAGGCTCTCCCGGTATATATGTTCCTCTGAAAGAAACAGTAAGAGGATTCCGTGAAATTCTAGATGGTAAACATGATAACAAGAGTGAGCAATTATTCTACATGAAAGGAAGTATTAGTGAAGTTAAATAATAGTCAATGAATTATTAAATATGGTAAATACCATAAAATTTAAAATTGTAACACCAGAAAAAGTTATCTACGAAGATGAAATTATTCAGGTTACTATTCCTACAGTGGATGGTGAGATAACTGTTTTGGCAAATCATATTGCACTGATTTCCGTACTTAAAGGTGGGGAAATGAAAATTAAAGACAAAAATGGAGAACATCTAATGGCAATTGCTGGAGGTTTCTTAGAAATTAATGGGAATAATCAGATTGTAATACTAGCTGATCATGCTGAAAGAGCGGTGGATATCGATCTTGAAAGAGCCGAACAAGCAAGAGTTCGAGCGTTAGAGCAAATGGAGGAAGCCAAGGACGAAGAAAATGTTGACTTTGCTAAATTACAGGCGGTGATCGATAGAGAAATGAATCGAATAAGGATTGGAAAGAAAAACAGGAGCCTTCCACAAGCTAAACAAGACTAGAGTTTTAAACAAAGAACACCAGCAATGGTGTTTTTTGTTAGAATGCTTGATTATGATTCTGTAACGTTTTGACGTTTTTTGCGTCTACTAGGATATAATACAATATTTAAAATGTAGGAATCCCTTTGCTTAGGGAATTTTTGTATGAAAAATAACACAGTGCAGACATTAAAAATTTATTGGCAACACTTAAAAAAATTCAAAGTGTCCTTTTTTATTACCTGTTTTTCTGTTATTACAGCCGCTTTGGTAAATACCATAAAACCACTCTACTACAAGGATTTTTTTGATACATTGACCAATACGGTAGATAAAGAAGTTGGTTTCAAAGCTTTGCTTCTAATTTTACTAATGATAGCTGTTCTTAATTTTATTGAATGGTGTTTATGGAGATTATCTACCTTTATTGCGGTTAGATACTATACCGGAGTAATGGCCAATCTTCATAATACTTGTTTTAAATACTTGCACAAACATTCTATTGGATATTTTGAAAATACTTTTGTTGGTTCTTTGGTTAAAAAAGCAAACAAGTTTGTCTGGGCTTTTAACAATATTTCGGATGTTGTTATTTGGAATTTACTGACTTTGCTAACAAATATAATATTCATTTCATATATTTTAGTCTCCAAAAATACTATTCTTGGATTAATTGTGATTGTCTGGACAGTAATGTTCTTGTGTATTAACGGCATATTCACAAAGTACAAATTAAAATATGATATTTTGCAAAGTAAGGCTGACACTGAAATTAGTAGAATTTTAGCAGACACTGTAACCAATCAGTCAAATGTAAAATTCTTTAATGGCTATGAAAGAGAGGTAAACTTTTTTGCCAAAGCTACTGAAACAGCAAAAAAATTAAGATCGTTTGCCTGGAACTTAGATAATATCTTTGAAGCTATTCAAACATTATTGATGGTTGGTTTAGAATTAGGTATTTTCTACTTTGGTATGACACTTTGGAAAAAAGGAATATTCACTATTGGTGATTTTATTCTTTTGCAATCCTACGCTTTAATGATTTTCCATAAAGTTTGGGGCTTTGGTCGTACAATTCGGGCAATTTATCAAAACCTATCTGATGCCGAAGAAATGACTGAGATTTTACTCACTCCACATTCGATTCGTGATTCAAGTAATGCCAAGGAGTTAATTGTGAAAAAAGGAAACATAGAATTCAAAGATACCACTTTTTGCTATAACAACACTCGTTGCATTTTAAAGAAATTAAATCTAAAAATCAAAGCTGGTGAAAAAATAGCATTAGTTGGACCTTCGGGTGCTGGTAAATCTACCATTATTAAGCTGTTATTGCGTATGTATGACGTGACAGGCGGTAAGGTGATGATTGATGGGCAACAAATTAAAAAGGCGACGCAGGAGAGTGTATGGAGAGCCGTATCAATGGTTCCTCAAGATCCAATCCTATTTCATCGCTCACTTAAAGAAAATATTCGTTACGGAAAACCAGACGCTACTGATGAAGAGGTGTTTGAAGCATCAACAATGGCTCATTGTCATGAGTTTATTAGTGAATTTGAAGAAGGATATGAAACAAAAGTGGGTGAGAGAGGGATAAAACTTTCTGGTGGCGAAAGACAAAGAGTAGCTATTGCCAGAGCAATATTGCGAAATAGTCCAATATTAGTTTTAGATGAAGCTACTTCCAGTCTTGATTCAGAATCTGAATATCTAATTCAGGATGCACTTGATACTTTGATGAAAAAGAAAACTGTAATTGTAATTGCTCATCGACTTTCAACTATTATGAAAGTTGATAGAATTATGGTAATTGATCGAGGAATGATAATCGAGCAAGGTAAGCACAGTATCTTAATTAAAAAGAAGGGTGGACTCTACAAAAAACTATGGGATATTCAGGCTGGTGGGTTTATTAAGTAAAAAAAATTAGAAAAATAAAATCCGTTATTACAACGGATTTTATTATTCAACATGATAATCCATAACAAAACTATACATATCATCTCTTGGTATATATAATTCTCGTTATGGATACCTCCTTTGAAATAACGAGAAATGAACAATGGTTTTTCCCTAGGAAGATTCTCCAAAACGAGCGAAAGTCTCCGCCAGTTTTTTGAAGAAATCTCCTTCTGGGAGCGGATGATCATCCTCCCCAACAACATCGATCATTATCTCCTTTGCTGGGATTGACTCTTCTCCCAGGTCAACCGTTATTACAACGCGATCGGTTTGACCAGGCACGATTGGCATACGAGCCACAACCACCTTAGCTGGGACCTTTGCCATATTGTCACCTCCTTATCCATATATATTGTGTACCATGCTAATATATGTTTGTCAATCTGATAACTATTGGGGTATAATATGATAATCGTTAAATGATTAATATATATGCCAAAACTTAATGAACAACAGAAAAAAGCAGTTGAACACACAGATGGCCCTATGATTATTGTGGCTGGCGCAGGAACTGGAAAAACAACTGTTATTACCCAAAAAATATCGCACTTCATTTCTCAAAAATTAGCAAAACCTGAAGAAATTTTGGCTCTGGCTTTTAATGAAAAGGCAGCTGAAGAAATACAAGAGCGAGTGGACGAGATTGTGAATGTCGGATACACAGAAATGCATATTTCCACATTTCATGCTTTTTGCCAACGTATTTTAGAAAAATATTCTTTTGATGTTGGTTTACCAAGTAGTTTCCGAATTCTGTCACAAACAGATGCTTGGATTTTAATTAAGAAGAATTTAGAAAAATTTAATTTAGACTATTACACCCCTCTTGGTAATCCAACAAAACATATTCATGAATTGATTAGACACTTTTCAAAATGTAAAGATGAGTTAATTAGTCCTCAAGAATATTTAGAATATGCCGAAAATATTAAGTCTGACGAAGATGATGATGAAGAAAAGAATCGCTTGAACGAGATAGCAAACGCATATCTTGTGTATAATCAAGTGCTTCTTGATAATGATAGTTTAGATTTTGGCGATTTAATATATTACACTGTTCAACTTCTTGAAAAAAGACCAAACATAAGAAAAGAATTACAAAAACAATTCAAATATATTTTGGTTGATGAATTTCAAGATGTTAATTGGGCTCAATTTCAATTGGTGAGACTATTGTCAAAAGACAATCTTACAGTGGTAGGGGACGATGATCAAAGTGTTTATTCGTTTCGAGGAGCATCTGTTTCAAACATTTTACAATTTAAGGATGAATTTAATAAGGCCACTGAAGTTGTCTTAAACAAGAACTATCGATCCGGTCAAAACATACTCGATAAAGCGTATGAATCTGTTCAATTTAACAACCCAGATCGTTTAGAAAAAAAATTGAACATTGATAAAAAGCTTCAGTCCATGATCAAGGATAAAGGATCCGTTATTCATGCCCATAAGAATACTTTGGATGATGAGGTTAAATTTGTTGTCGATGAAATATTAAGTATCAAGAAAAAAAACAAATCTGCGGTTTGGGATGATTTTGCGATTCTAGTTCGGGCCAACAATCATGCCAATCCATTCATATCTGCTTTTGAATCAAGTAATGTTCCTTATGAGTTTCTGGCTTCAGCCGGACTATATCGTCAGCCCATAGTGCTTGATTGTATAAGTTTTTTTAGTCTACTGAATAACTATCACGAATCAAGTGCGATTTTTCGTTTACTACGTTTGCCATTTATAAAATTCAAAGAAAACGATATTCAAAAAATTACTTACAACGCTAAAAGAAAAAGTATTCCATATTATGAGGCAATGAAAAAAGCAAATGTTTTTGGTTTATCAATCGAAGGTGTTGAGATTTGTCAAAAAATTATTGAATTGATACATGATGGAATGAAACAAGCAAGAAACGAGAAGCCTCACCGGGTATTGTATAATTTTTTAGAAAAAAGTGGATATTTAAAATATTTAGCACATGAAGAGGGAGAGGGAAACAGGGAAGTAACTAGACAAATATATCAATTGACTCAATTTTTTGAATATATTAAAAAATATGAAGAAAATATCAGTGATGCTAAAGTTACGGACTTTATGGAGCAATTCGAATATTTAATTCAATCTGGTGAACAAGGAATAATGTATCAACCAACTGACACACCTGATTCAATTAATATTGTCACAATCCACAAAGCAAAAGGATTAGAATTTAAATATGTTTTTGTAGTTAATTTAGTAGAAGATCGCTTTCCCACAAGACGAAGAGGACAGGGCATTGAACTGCCAATTGACCTAGTAAAAGAACAACTACCTGAAGGTGACAGCCATATCCAAGAAGAAAGAAGATTATTCTATGTGGCTATAACTCGAGCAAAAGAAAGACTCTATCTAACAAGTGCTTTTAATTATGGAGGAGTGAGATGCAAAAAAATTAGTAGATTTTTAGATGAAATTGGATATGCTGTTGGAGATAAGGGTAATGAAAACAAAAAATTAGCCGACATTACCATTAGCAAAGAAGAAAGTATTAAAGAATTAAAAAGAATATACAAGATACCCACCCAATTTTCCTATTCACAAATTAAATCATATAACACGTGTCCGTATCAATACAAGTTAAGTAATATTATTAGACTTCCAATAAAGCAAAGTCACTATTTTAGTTTTGGTAATACTATTCATAACACATTGCAAAAATTTTACGAAAAGATTATTGAATTAAACAGTGCTACTCAAGAATCTATTTTCAGTATTTCAGCACCTGTTATAAAAGAAGAGAATAATAATGAAGGTATTATTAAAGCTCCAAAGTTTGATGAATTAATTGAAATATATAAAAGCAAATGGATTGGAGATTGGTATCAATCAAAAAATCAAAGAGAGAAATACTTTGAAGATGGTAAAAAAATGTTAGAACAGTTTTATAAAGAAAACTCAAATAATTGGACTATGCCCTTTGCTCTTGAAAAAGGTTTTAAAATCCATATTAAAGATTTCTTTGTGAATGGTCGAATCGATAGAATTGATCAACAAGAAGACGGAACATTACATATTGTTGATTACAAAACCGGACAAAGTAAAGAAAAACCAACTGGCGAAGATAAAGAACAGTTAATTATTTACCAAATAGCGACATCCACACTACCTGATTATAGTCATATCGGAAAAACTGGTAAATTAACTCTGTATTTTGTTAAAGATGGAGTTCAAGCTTCTTTTTTGGCAACAGATAAAGAAATGGAAAAAATTAAAATTAAAATTATTGATACAGTTGAAAAAATTCGAAGTTGTGATTTTGAACCAACTCCTAGTCAGTTTATTTGTCAAAACTGTCATTTTAATGACATTTGTGAATTCAAAATGTAAAAAATATGCAAAGTATATCAAACATACTAGATTCAAAAAAAAATCTTTCAGCCATGTGGAAAGGGGTGGATGCTTCTTTGGTTGTAGAATTTGCCAATTCAGTTTTAAAAGATATATTTGGTGATCAAATTTTAAGTGCCGTAAATGTAATTTATTTTAAAAATAATGCAATAACAGTGGCCGCTCTTAGTTCTGTGGCTGCCCAAGAAATTAGATTACAGGAATCCATTATTTTAGAAAAAATTAATGAAAAGTTTGGAAAGAATAAGGTGGTTAAAATTAAGTATTTGGCATAGCTTTTCTCTTTGAATGTTTTTTGGATAAGAGTCGGTTCGATTCCTACCTGGCCTGCTGGCGAAATTCGTGGCTTAAATTAGCCACGTTTTTTGTTTGACCGAGGAAGGAATCGAACCGTGTGATTTTTTTGGTTAATTCTGGTATAATAATTCCAATATGGAAATACTAAATTTATTCTTAATTCTAGTGGTCGGGGTTATAAGTGGCTCTTTTGGTACTCTGGTCGGAGGAGGTAGTTTGCTTACTATTCCTGTATTAATTTTTTTGGGTTTACCACCAATACAAACAGTGGCAACCAACAGGGTTGGTATATTAGGCTTAAATATTGCTGGTTGGTATAAATTTCATAAGAAGAAACTAATAGATTATAAGTTGGGTCTTTTAATAGCTGCGCCAGCACTTATAGGTTCTTTTTTTGGTGCTAGAATTGTTTTAGACATTAATGAAGATTATTTAAAGAAAACAATCGCGATAATAAATCTATTAGTATTGGCCTTTATTTTAATTAAACCAAAAATTGGGCTAGATGATATTAAGGTAAAAATAAATAAAGCCAAATACTTAGGTGCAATACTGTTTAGCTTGTTACTAGGGGCTTATGGTGGATTTTATGGAGCTGGTGCTGGTACTTTTTACACATACCTTTTAGTACTATTATTTGGACAAACTTTTATTCAAAGTGCTGGAACTAGAAAAATAGCTAATTTTGCTTTTACTTTTATAGCGGCTATTATTTTTATTATTGGAAAAGTAGTTGTTTTTAAATATGCCGTAGCATTAATGATAGGCACTTTTATTGGATCATATTTAGGAGCTCATTATTCAGATAGAATTGGCAATAAATGGATTAGAAGATTATTTATAGGCGTAGTTTTGGTAATGGCTATAAAACTATTTTTTTAGATTTTCTTTATTATTAGCCAAAAAAGTTCCAAGTGAGTCCCACAACGCCTGCAAATTCAATTAAATGGCTAATCTTAGCCATTTTTTTGTATTTTAGATAATTTAAGTATTGCAATAATGTTTTTTTTATGTATAATTTAATAACACTTCCAATAAAGGAGATCGATATGTCCGGATTCCCGACCATGAGTAACATCAAGTATCAACCTCTGGAGGAGATTTCAGTAGGAAAGGAGGTTGTGGGTCTCTTGATTGGTTCCGTGAGCCACCAACTGCTGAAAGTGGAGGAGCAGGACGGCAAGAAAGTTCTCGTGGACAGCGATGGCGACGTGAAGTCACGTGATCTGAAGGAGCCCTGTCTGAAGATTGACAACTGGTGGTAATAAGAAGGAAAAACCACCATTCCATCCAATCGCCCCGCTCTCACAGAACAGGGGAAGTTCGGACGCGACGTTCGAGCCTGTCAACAGACAGAGCATACCACCAAGGTATGTGGGGAAGTCGTAGCTAAAGTTCCAGTTCCTTCCTTTACTGTCTATATAATATTTGTAGATAGTAAAGAGAACTGAAACTTATAGAATTAAAAGTACTAATCTAATGGTTGGTACTTTTTTATTTCTCCTTATTCTTAGCCAAAAAGGTTCCAAGTGCGTCCCACAACGCCTGCTCATATTTTAGCCATAAACTTGGTTAACCTTGGCACCGCAAGACGGTGTTTTTTGGTTATGGGGAGTAGGGAATCGAACTGAGTAGTATTTTTGGCTTAAATTTGCTAAACTAAATATAATGATGATATGATATATAAAAGAAATAATATGGAAAAAAATAAAAATATAGGAGAACAAAATAGTGAACCCGAGATTGATGATATATCCAATCCCGAAAGAATTGATAAATTAATTGCTACACGATATAAAAATGCTTCTATACTTGCCGCGATAGAGACATTACTCACACAAGAAGTATCCTTCACTTCGTATCCAACTAGTTCAAATCCAGAATGCCGTGCGTTAATAGCCAGAGCTAAAGAAAAATACGATGAATTAGATGTTGAGTATGATAAAGAAAATCGTAGAACACAATTTATTACAGCAATTACTGATTATCAATCTCATAAAGTTATTTCAGCAAGACAAGAAATGCAATTATATCAAGAGTTAAACGATCGAGAGGGAGAGTTGTCAGAAGAAGGCCTTGGTGCGTATTTGTTTGAATTACAAACAGGACAAAAAAATACAGCAGGTATAGTTTCTGCTAAGCAACAAGAAGGTTACTTTGTATTATGTTTTGAAAAACCAGAAGATTTTTCACATTTCAGTGCAGGTAAAATAGATGAAGATGATTTAGAAAAGACCAAAAGCACGGGGGGTAGATATCATAGATCTGTGGTACTACCAAATATACATAATATTAAAGCTGTTTTAGTAAATGGCTTATACCCTGTTTCAGATAGGATTGTGATTCATGAACGACAACATTTTTTAAATGATGTAGCATTGGGTAATTTTAATCATATAGAATCAGGTGTGCATATACCAAAATCTTTTCCATTATTAAGAGAAGCACATGAAAAATATAAAGATTATATCGAAGCTAGATTTAGAGATGTAAAAGATGAATTATTAGCATACGTTAGAGATGGTTCAAAACTACAGACGCGTTTTATCTATAACAAAGAATTATATGGTCACTTAATAGATGATTTACCAGATGAACAGAAAGATGAATTGTTTGAGTTAATGGAGACCATTCAGGTAAGATTAAATGATCTAGAAGATACTTATAAAAGTGATGAACGAGCAATTCTTGTTTACCAATTAATTGATGTTCCATTAGTCAGGATGCCAGAGATGTTAGATAGAATAAGAAAATTTCATAAATTAGAGAGTAAAGATAACCCAGTAATAAGGTTAGCAATTAAAAGAATGATGGTTCATGTACCTGATGTACCAAAAGGTATAGATATCCACAAACATGACAGATTAGAAGATTTATACTATCAATTAGTTGGTGATTCATATAGTATTGCCGATAATATGGAAACTACAGGCGAAATCCCTCCAGACATGGATGAAATATTAGAAAAATTAAAGAAACTGAGAACAGAGTATGATAGTTTGTATAAAGAGATAACCGATGTTTGATTTAAATAGCAGGATAGAGTTTTGTGTATTCTAAATAAATATTGTTTTAACAAGTTTCCAAAAATCCTTTACTAAAACTAGCAAAAAAAGTTCGGTAGCTGTCCCTGTATGCCTGCACCGATTTTAGCCACAAATTTGGCTAACCTTAGTACCGCAAAACGGTGTTTTTTAGGTTGGGGGAGTAGGGAATCGAACTAGGTGATATGTTTGGCTAGCTTTAGTAAAATTTTTATGTGTATTTGCAGTATCATATTATATTTTTTATAGTTGACTTAGGCTTTATCTTATGTTATTTTAGAAAAAATAGAGCGAAAGGGAGGATGTATATGATGAAGCCTAAATTTGTCATAGAAAATGACTGTGCCCATTGTGGGGATACTATGGAGTATTTCTATACAGGGTTTTGACCTCATCCTTACTCACGCAGGTGCGTGAACAGTCAGTGTCCTAGATATACAAAAATGGGGTATAGCTTTGATACTTTCGCAGGTCATATTATAAGTGAAAACTTATACATGACTAAAAGACAACAGGCCACAGGAGAGTGAAAAATGAACCACAAACGAGCAGGACCAAGGTGGGGACAGCGTCATTCGTCCCTTCCTAAGATCATAATATATTATGGCTTTAGGAAGGAGATTTTACGAATGACGTTTTGTTTTTTAAAAATAAATAGTGAGTGACACTAGGGGGTAAAATAATCTAAAATTAAGGTATACTAATTAAATTTCCTTTTATCATTAAATCAGAAATTTTAACATCGTCCTTTTTTTCATTATATAGTGATCGACAAGTCTCAACTATTAATATTTTTTTACTTTTGGTATCCAAACATGTACCATGTTCGAATACTCCATCTTTGGCAGTCTGGTAAGCCAAGTTGTTTGTAATAATGGTATTTATTGTTCCGGATACTGGATTGCGACTAATCGCCGCTGCGTCTTTACCATCCACTATATCATGACCAAATATATTTGGAGATGTTGAAACCCCCAATAAATTAGCAACTGTTGGATAAATATCAAGAAGGGTAGAAGGAGTATTTTTTATTCCCTTCAAATTAGAATTGGGTGCTACAACAATCAAAGGCACTTCTGTAGTTTGTAGTTCAGGAAAAATACTATTATTAAATTTTAAAGCTTCGCTAATATTAGTGTAACTACTATGATCTCCATAAATTACTATTAATGAGTTGTTATAAATATCAGTTGTTTTTAATTGTTCGATAAACACACCAATAGAACGATCGGTATAATGAATACTTTGCACATAATTTATTTGCAACCAATCTAGGTTAGGTGCATCCCAAACATCAATTGTTATTAAATCCGATGGTAATTCAAAAGGAGTATGAGATGTTTCAGTAATGAGTGTAGCCATAAATGGCTGAGGAAAAGATTTTAATTTTATGATTGACTGTTCAAAAAAATTTTCATCTCCTAAGCTATAGACACCGATCTTTCTATCTATAATATAATCTTGTTTTCCAAACCATTTTTCGTATCCAAGTTGCGGATAAATATTTGCTCGATTCCAAAAACTGGGCAGATCACCATGAAGAGAATAGGTATGATAACCATTCTTTTTCAAGAGATCTGGCAAAGCAGTATAGTTATTATACGCATATTTAATAAAAGCAACAGTATCTGGTAAAGAATATAGGGAATTAAGAGTCATAAATTCCGTGTCAGCGGTCGTACCAGGCCCGATGGGAGCATAGAAGTTAGTAAAATATATTCCTTCCTTAACTAATTTATTTAGATTTGGGGTTATTTCTTGACCGTCTATTTTTTGGTTGATTATGGCATTTTCTAAAGATTCCACTTGGATAAGAATAAGATTCCGATCTTTAAACATACCAAAATTATTTGCTTTTAATTTTGTGGTATTTGAATTTTGTTTTTGAAAATTTTTAACTAACTCAATGTCGGCCGCAGTTACTTTTTCTGAATTCAATACCCGAGTCAACGCATCTCCTAGAGAAAAATTTATAACACCTATTTTACTCACCAAAGCATTAATATCGTAGAGCTTATTAAATTTATAAACACTGGAGATATTACCAGCTTCTTTATACTCACGACCAAACAGATAGCCATAACCAGATATGACAAATAATGTGATAAATATTCCAGCTATAATCTTTTCTTTCTTATTGAATATTTTTTCCTTTATGACATTTCGGTAAGTAAGTATCCAGGTGATTAAAATAATTAATGGACTGAAAATAAAAAATAGTAATCGATAAGTTATCAAATTTTTTACTGTTCCAAAAGTCGTTGTTCCTTCACTAATGTATAAAAGTGATGAAGCTTGTAAAAAACCTCCCGAATACGAATAATAGAAAAATTGTGAAATAAAAATTAATGCAATCAGTGATGAAAGTAAAAATAAATACAAATATTTAATTCTTTTGTTTAACAACAAAAACGGAGCAAATACTAATAAACCGAGAGAGGTAGTGATAATGCTACGACGGATAAAATAGGGCTGAACAGGGATATTAAGCCAAAGTATAAATAAATGGTTTTGAGCGACAAAAATAAGAGTGAGGATTACTGGTAGCCAGCAAATCATCCAAAAACAATGTAGCCGATATATTGACGTTATAATTGCCTTTTTTATAGCTATTAGTCTTTTTTCCATGTTTGATTTTTGTTTATTATATATTGATTGTATCAAAGCAAAGCGATTACTACAAGTATAATATTATAGATTTATCCATATATCTTTCTTGTTTGTTTAGGTATATTGTAGTAGTTAAACTACATTGATTAAATTCTCCATATTTTAAATAATTTTATTAAAGGTGATTTGCGTAAATTTAGCAAGTCTCTTATAATATAATAAGCAAGATCTAAAAATATAAATACCTAATCTAAATAATCATATGAAAAAATTGATATTTATCACTTTATTCATTATACTAATGCCACTCTCAGTTTTAGCTGAACAAATAGATAGTTATCATACAAAAATATATATAAACAAGGATTCTTCTATTAAAGTGATCGAAGAAATTGACTATGATTTTGGTGAAATTGAAAGACATGGTATTTACCGTGATATAATATATAAATATAAAGCCAGAGGCGGTACCTTCAAACTAGGACTTTCGGATATTAATGTCACTGACGAATACGGTAATGACTATGAATTTAGTGAAAGTAAGTCGGGTGAATATTATAAGATAAAAATAGGTGATCCAGATTCATATGTAACAGGGAAAAAAAGATATAACATTGAATATACTGTTAAAAAAGCCATCAACTACTTTAACACACACGATGAATTGTATTGGAATGCCATTGGGACTGAGTGGGATCTTCCAATATTAAACACTAAGGCTACCATATATTTACCACAGGAAATAAGTTCTGAAAAATTGAAAATAGATTGTTTTATTGGAGTTTCTGGATCTACAGAAACATGCCAAAATATTTCATATACAACAAGCACTGATAATTTAGTTTCTTCAGTAGTGTTCGATGAAAATACATTAAACTCAAATCAAGGCCTAACTGTGGTAGTTGGTTTACCAAAGGATATTATTTATCAACCTTCTTTATTAGAAATTATTTGGGGGACCATAAAGGATAATATAATATTAGGTCTCCCTATAATTGTTTTTCTATATATGTTTTTTTCCTGGTATACAAAAGGGCGCGACCCTAAGGGAAGAGAGATTATTATCACTGAATTTGATGTTCCGGATAATTTAACACCTGCTGAAGTTGGTGTAATTGTTGATGAAAAGGTTAATGATTCAGACATTAGTGCTGAGATTATAGATTTAGCAGTAAAGGGATATTTAAAAATTCAATATTTTGATGAAGATAAAGATCACGAATTAATTAAAATTAAAGATGGTGAAGATATACAAAGTGCACCCACTAAATACCTATTCGACCAATTATTTAAAAAACGTGACACAGTAAAATTGTCCAAACTTGAGGATAAGTTTTACATATCAATGTCAAAAATAAAAAGAGAGATATACCAGCAAGTTGTCGAAAAGGGGTATTTTAAGAAAAATCCTCTCACTTTAAAAATGAAATACGTGGGGATTGGCTCAATAGTTGCTTTTTTCTTACCCATAGCACCGTTTGTTATGGGTTTCTATCTAGCTAGTATTGCTTTATTTATTTCTGGCATTATTATCTTAATTTTTTCATCTTTCATGCCAGCCCTGAGTAAAAAAGGAGTATTGGCCAAAGAACATATTTTGGGATTGAAATCATATTTAACAGTAGCTGAAAAAGATCGAATTAAATTTCACAACGCTCCAGAAAAAAAACCAGAGATCTTTGAAAAACTATTACCGTTAGCTATGGTATTAGGCGTAGAAACAAAATGGGCTAAACAATTTGAAGGATTGTATAATTACCAGCCTAATTGGTATATTTCATCTGGTTATGGAACATTTACTTCAATGGAACTCGCAAATAGCCTAAGTAAGTTTAGTACAGAATCAACTTATAGTATGTCTTCATCTCCTTCCTCATCGTCTTCATCCGGTGGCAGTGGTTTTTCAGGAGGATCTTCGGGTGGTGGTGGCGGTGGTGGCGGAGGAGGAAGCTGGTAGTGTCGGATAAATCAAAGTACCATTTAATGTATAAATCAAATAATTATGAATCTTACTAAAATTATATTATTACCAACAGTCATTGTTTTTGTTTTGCTTGGGGTTGGTTGTAATAAACTAACAAAGGTACCTCAAAAAAAACAGGCAACATCTTCTCCAAAGGTAATTGAAAAAACCGCTACAACAACATTAACAATCTATGAATCATACGATTGTGAAAAAACAAAGGCTAAGACTATTGACGTGCCAAAAACAAAGGCCGTTGCACTTGCAGTTTTAGAAGCGCTTAAAATGACAAAAGAAAAATCCATGGCCTCATATTTAAATAAGCCAATTTTAATTAAAGATGGAATTGCTTACCTTGATTGGAAAAAAAGTAATGAATATGCAAATATTAGCACAAGTTGTGGATCGGCCGAATTTAATAGTCAAATTAATAAATCTTTAACACAATTTCCTACAATTACTAAAGTAATTCATTCAATTGAAGGTGATTACCAGGCTTTTTATGATTTTATGCAAGTAGGGGTTTGCCCAGATGAAGTTAAAAAATATTGTTCGAAAAATACCCAGCAAAATGATAATACAAAACTGAATAAAGTATCAAAAATTACATATTTTGTCTCAGAAGAGAACACAAATAAGTTTTGCAATGGATCAGATATGGATAGTAGTGGTTACAAAAATACTATTAACATTTTAAAAACCACATCTACACTTCGAGATACTAGTATAATGGGAGAATTAGTCAAAGCCACTATTGAAATATCTACAACTGGGATGTGTAATACTATTATGAAAGAGTTGAGTTATTCCATTAAAGATAACACGGTAACAATTCCAGAAATTTCTGGTTGGGCAGGTAAAAACATTGTAATGTGTAGTTGTAAACCACTAATAGAGGTTAATCTATTAGGAATTTCAGGTATAGATAAAATTGTATGGAAATAGGTTGTGTATTGTTTTGGCATTGATTATCCTCTCAGTTGTCAGTTTTATAAAAACTTAGCTTAAACTACTACAATTTGAGCTATTATACTTATTGAGCTATTACTTGTATATTTAAGCACATAATGGTAATATATCTTAAACAAATAACTAATTTGTATTTTTATGTCTTTACGTCTATACCTACTACTAATGGCCATTGGAACTGCTCTTTGTTGGGTAGTTTGGTTTTTAGTAATTAGCAACATTAATCCCTCAGCAGCTGGATTAATCGGTTTTCTTCTTTTCTATATCAGCCTTTTTCTTGCTCTTACGGGTACGATTTCGGTGATTGGGTTTTTGATTAGAAAAAAAATTGATAAAAATGATACGGTGATATTTCATCATGTTAGACACACTTTCCGCCAAGGATTATTGATTTCTGCTTTAGTTCTTTCCGCTCTATTATTACAACAATTCAAAATGTTAAACTGGTTAACTGGAATTTTGGTTGTTGTCCTCTTTTTAATTATTGAAAGTATATTTTTTGCAAATCGAAAATACAAGAATAAGATATAGTTATGTTTGAGAGATTATTTAACAAATTTAAAAAAGATTTGGGTATTGATTTAGGAACCGCTAATACTCTTGTTTATGTTAAAGGAAGAGGTATCATTATTAATGAGCCCTCTGTTGTTGCTATTAATACTCGAACTGAACAAATTCTGGCGGTTGGTCAAATAGCAAAAGACATGCTCGGTAAAACTCCTCCTCATATTATTACATCAAAACCTCTTAGTAATGGAGTAATCTCAGATTTTGAAATTACTGAAAAAATGATGCGATATTTTTTTGATAAAGTATTTGATGGTAGTAGTAATATTATTTCTAGACCTCGAATAATTATCGGCGCTCCGCTTGAGATCACTGAGGTTGAAAAAAAAGCTATTAATGATGCGGCTGTAAGCGCTGGTGCAAAAGAAGTATGGATTGTGGAAGAACCAATGGCGGCCGCTATCGGTTGTCGAATGCCTGTCCGAGAACCAGTCGGTAATTTTATTATTGAAATAGGTGGTGGAACGTGTGAAATTGCTGTCATTTCACTGAGTGGAATTGTTATTTGGAAATCCATATCTATCGCTGGTGATGAATTCAATCGTAATATTATGCAATATGCACGCGAAGCATTTAATCTATTGCTTGGAGAAAAACAAGCTGAAGAGATAAAGATAAAAATTGGATCAGCTGTCGAATTAAATGAAAGCATCCAATTCCCAATGAGAGGTCGTGATCTTGTTACTGGTCTGCCAAAAGAGATAATGATCACTGATTCGCAAGTAAGAGAGGCTTTAGGTAAATCACTAAAAACAATTGTTGATCATGTAAAAGAAACACTGGAAAATACACCTCCAGAATTGGTGGCTGACATACATGAGAGAGGAATTCTAATTTCAGGTGGGGGAGCATTGCTTCGAGGTATTGATAAACTAATACACAGAGCAATAAAAATCCCAGTAAGAATTGCTGATGATCCACTGACTTCAGTAGTGCGAGGAACTGGCATACTTTTGGATGAACCAGAACTACTACGTGAGATCGTTATTAAACCAGAAGAAAAAAATTAAATTACTTGAATTTGTTTTTTATGTTTTTTCAGAAAAACAAGAAAAAGATTATATTAGTCGTGGCAATAATATTGCTTATTTTTTTTCATTATATAAACATCTTACGACCGGTTGAAGATTTGCTATACAATCTACTAACACCAATATCATCATCAATATACAGCGCTAAAAATAGTATCAGTAATAAATATATAAATTTTAAAGATAGAAAAAAAATTGATGAACTATATAATAAATGTATTGCTGATAATAAGCAGATCGAAATATACAATACAAAAATTCAAATTTTAGAAGAAGAAAATAAGAAATTACAAACAATAGTTAACTTTACTTCTAATACAGCTAAAAATTTAATTACAACAAGAGCGATAGGTAAAAATACTGATAATTTAAGTAAGATGATTATCATTGATGTCGGTAAAAAAGACGGAATCAAGGTTGGTCAAGCGGTTGTGGCCAGTGGAAACATACTTATTGGAACTATATCAAAAATACAAAACAATGTTTCATTTGTTAGATTAGTAAACGACAATCAAAGTAAAATTGCAGCCACAATGTTAAATAAAGACAAAAGTTTAGGTATTGTTGAGGGTGGTTACGGTTTAAGTTTGAGAATGACGCTAATTCCTCGAGAAGAAATTATAATACTTGGTAATAAAGTTATTACTTCTGGCCTACAAGAAAATATACCTTATGGTATTTTGATAGGGGATGTAGCCGTGGCAGAAAATGAAGCTTATCAGCCATTTCAACAAGCCATCCTAAATCCGGCTATTGATTTATCAAAATTGGATATTGTTTCGGTAATTATGCAAAATTGATATGAGATTTATTAAAAATATCTTTCTAGTAATTGTCCTTTTTTTCGTTAACTTTGTTATTGTTAATTTTATTCCTCACCCTTACAATCAGATTAGTATAATCTCATTAATTATAGTTGCTTTTTTGTTATTACGATCGAACTATTTCAATCTAAACTATATTATTGTCCTCATTTTTTTAATTGAACTATTCAGTGGATTACCTTTTGGAGTTGGGATAATATCAGCCACTATAGTAATTTATATCATGAAATGGATGCTAAATAATGTACTAACAAATAGGTCTATGTACATTGTTTTTTTAGCAACTTCAATTACTACTATTTTACATAGAATCCTCCTTTTCGTATTCTTATACATCTTCAATTTCTTCTTAGGAAATGAGACAATTTTAAATAGTGATATATTGATTAACACCGGATATGAGCTTGGTATGACATTAATTATAGCATTTATCCTTTATATGATTTTATCCAAATCAGCCAAGAAAATTAATCCAACATATGTATTTAAATAATAGATATGAAAGATAAATTATTCAACATTCAAGATGATGAAATTCAAGAAAACAGCCTAAAAGGTAAGTATAATTATGATTGGGTGGAAAATTCATTTAGTGATTTAGGTGATAATAATGAGATTATTTCTCAAGAAGTAAAAACTAGATATTTAGGAAAAACAATAGGCAAGAAACAAATATTTTATCTTTTCTTAATTATCCTATTAATGGTTTTTGGAATTATTGCACGCATCTTTTACCTACAAGTTATTCAAGGAAGCAAATACCGTATTTTAGCTGAGGGAAACAGAATACGACTTATACCAATCTCATCGGAGAGGGGCATAATTTTTGATAATCACAACAAAAAACTGGTCCAAAATATTCCAAATTTTTCACTTGCCATAATACCTCAAGACTTACCGGTAAATAACAGTTTGGAAAATCAACTTAAACGAAAAAAAATTATTAAAAAGACCGTTGAATTAAGTGGTGTACCAACTCAAAAAATAGAAAATGTTTTGAAAAAGTTTGGATCATACAGTTTTTCTTCGCTCATAGTTAAAGAAAATCTAGATTATGAAAAAGCCTTGAATATTTATCTTCATGGACCTGAGTTACCTGGAATTCAAATTATTAAAGGCAATAAAAGACAGTACATTATTGATGACGGTATAAATTCAGCTTCTAGTAGTTTAAGTTTATCTCATATACTAGGATATCTAGGAAAACTTGATGAGAGTGAATACAAAGAATTAGGATCAAAGGGATATTTACTTTTTGATAATATTGGTAAAATTGGTTTAGAAAAAGTATACGAAACAGAATTACGTGGTAAATACGGAACAAGCAAAATTGAAGTCGATGCTCAAGGGCATGATAACAAAGTACTGGCGGTTAATCCACCAATTCCAGGAACTAATCTTCATCTCACTATTGATCTTGAAGCTCAAGTCAAACTTGAAGATATCATCAAAAAAACTTTATTAAAATACAATAAAAATAGAGCATCTGCAATTGCTATGGATCCAAGAGATGGTTCTATTTTAGCTCTTGTAAGTTGGCCAAGTTTTAATAATAATGATTTTTCAGCCGGTATTGAACAAGATAAATATGACAAATATATTAATGACACGAATAGACCATTATTTAATCGCGCCATAAGCGGAACTTACCCTTCTGGATCAACCGTTAAAATGATTATGACAATTGCAGCTCTGCAGGAAGGAATCATAACACCCCAGACCACATTTCTAAGTACTGGTGGTTTAGCAGTAGGTCAGTGGTTTTTTAATGATTGGCAAGCCGGTGGTCATGGAGTCACTAATGCTACCAAAGCACTTGCCTGGTCAGTAAACACTTTCTATTACTATATTGGAGGAGGATATAATGACTTTACTGGTCTAGGAGTAGATAGAATTGTAAAATATTTAAAAAAGTTTGGACTCTCTAAAATAACAAATATTGATTTAACAAATGAGTCGAAAGGTTTTTTACCAAGTAAACAATGGAAGTTGGATGTAAAAAATGAATCCTGGTATGTAGGTGATACATATAATCTTTCTATCGGACAAGGGGATTTGTTAGTAACTCCGCTTCAAGTTGCTGTCTGGACGGCAGCGACTGCTAATAACGGATATTTAGTTCAACCACATCTCGTGGATAGTATTCAAAAACCAAATTCAAGTGAAAAAGAAAAATTAAGTTTTTCAAAAACAAATATTGATGTTGATAAGCAACACGTAACAACTGCTAAAATTGGAATGGGTCAGTGTGTTACGGATGGAAGTTGCTCACTTCTACAGTATATGAGTTTTAGTTCAGGTGGAAAAACCGGAACTGCACAGTGGAATACAAACAACAAACAAAATCATGCTTGGTTTACTTCCTTTGCTCCATACGATAATCCTCAAATTGTGGTCACTGTTCTTATCGAAGAAGGGGAGGGTGGAGCTACAACTGCCATGCCTGTAGCTTATGAGTTTTTACGATGGTGGGGAGATAAATATTTAAAATAGCAGAAAAAGTAGCGTATTTTGTTGACATCGAATTATCGTGTGATATAATAAATTTTAATATTCATAACACTTAAATAAATATGGGAGATGAAAAAATAGAGTATCTAACTCAACAAGGTTTTAATGATTTAGAAGCTGAACTTGTAAAAATAAAAGATGAACTGATTCCAGAAATTGCTAAACGTATTGATGAAGCCAAACAATTGGGTGATTTAAGTGAAAATGCAGAGTATCACGCTGCCAAAGAAGAAATGAGTTGGACTCAAGGAAGACTTTTGCAAGTTCGTCATATTTTAGAAAATGCTCAAGTAATTACTAAGACAACCAATGATAAGGTTGATTTAGGAAGTACTGTTAAATTTAAGACCGACAGTGGAAAAGAAAGAAACTATACCATAGTTGGCCCTCAAGAAGCTGATCCGCTTTCTGGAAAAATATCAAATGAATCTCCCATTGGCCAAGCTTTTTTGGGTGCTAAGTCAGGGGATAGTATTGAAGTTCAAACACCAGCCGGCGTTGCCCAATATGCCATAATTTCAATTGAATAAAGAGGTATAGATAAATTTAAACAAGCCGGCTTTAACCAAAAGCCGGTTTTGACTTATTTAAGCCAATTCGGTATAATTAAGTAATAAATATATAAATATAATATCCTAATACTATGAATAATACACTAGAGGAACAAGACAGAATTCAAAAATTAAATGAATTAAGAAAAAAAGGCATTAATCCCTTCCCAGCAAAATGTGATCGAACTCATACCTGTCATGAGGCAAAAACATCAAAATTAGGTACTCCCGTAATTGTTGCTGGTCGTCTAATGTCAAAAAGAATAATGGGTAAACTTGGATTTTTTAAATTAAAAGATCAAAGTGATAACATCCAACTTGCCTTTTCGGCAAAAGAATTGGATACTGAAGCATTCAAACATGTACTCAAATATTTTGATATGGGTGATTTTATTCAAGTGAGTGGAGAGACATTTACGACCCACAAAGGAGAAGTATCTGTTTTAGTTAAAGAATACAAATTATTAACAAAAACACTGAAACCCTTGCCTGATAAATTTCATGGACTACAAGATGAAGAAGAAAGATTAAGAAAAAGATACCTAGATATATTACTAAACGATGAACTATTAGAGCTTTTTAACAAAAAAGCAATGTTTTGGAGCTCAATGCGTGATTTTTTAATTCAAAAAGGATTTACTGCAGTTGAGACTCCTGTTTTAGAAACTACCCCTGGCGGAGCTGATGCTGAGCCCTTTATTACGCATCATAACTCACTCGATATTGATGTCTACTTAAGAATTTCCATGGGAGAATTGTGGCAAAAAAGATTAATGGTTGCTGGTATGGAAAAAACATTTGAAATTGGGAGACAATTTCGTAATGAAGGTATGAGTCGTGAACACTTACAAGACTATACCCAAATGGAATTTTATTGGGCATATGCAAATTACGAGCAGAGTATGGTTCTGGTTGAAGAAATGTATAAATATGTAATTGAAAAAACTTTTGGGACATTAACTTTTACGATTGGTAAATTTGAAAATATTGATTTATCAAAAAAATGGGAAAAAATTAGTTATGCTGATGAAATAATGAAACAAATATCCATTGATGTTATAAATTCCTCAGATAAAGAGTTGTTACAAAAGATAAAAGAGTTAAAAATTAACACCGATGGATTAATAAATCGTGGACGCATTGTAGATACCTTGTGGAAATATTGTCGTAAAAATATTAAAGGACCAGTATTTTTAATTGATCATCCAGTAATTGTCTCACCACTTGCAAAAAGAAAAGAAGATAATCCTGAACTAACTGAACGATACCAAGTAATGATTGCTGGAAGTGAAATTGGGAATGGATATTCAGAGTTAAATGATCCAATTGATCAAGCTGAACGTTTTAACCAACAAGCAAAGATGAGAGAAGAAGGGGATAGTGAGGCTCAAATGCATGATAAAGACTTTGTAACAGCCCTAGAACACGGAATGCCACCTACTTCAGGCTTTGGTGTGTCCGAGAGACTGTTTTCATTTTTAGCAAATAAGCCAATTCGTGAATGTGTAATGTTCCCACTTCTAAAACCAGAACATTCTGAAAATGAAAACCATTCTATTCAAGAGACAGCAGAGAAAAAAGAATTTGGAACTTTACCAATGAATCGAGAGGGTGCTTGGCAATTGGTTAAGGAATACAATAGTGAAGAAGCAAACTTACATCACTATCTAGAATCTGAATGTATAATGAGGGCTTTGGCTAGGCATTTAAACCAAGATGAAGAACTATGGGGAATGTTGGGTTTACTACATGATATTGACTGGGAACTTACTAAAAATGACAGTAAAAATCATCTAACAAAAGCACCTGAACTTTTAAAAAAAGCTGGCTTTAATGATGAGTTTATCTCAGTAGTACTATCACACGGTTACGGATTTGAATGTGCCGGATTACAAGGAGAAAAAAGAACAAGTAAAATTGAGCACGCTTTGGCTTGCTCTGAAACCATCACCGGATTAATTTATTCTGCTTCCTTAATGAGACCGGAAAAGATTTCTACTTTGACTGTTAAATCCTTAAAAAAGAAATTTAAAGATAAAAAATTTGCAGCAAATGTTAACAGAGAAATTATTAAAGAGTGTGAAAAACTAGGAATTGAATTGGATGATTTCTTTCAACTTGCTATCGATGCCATGAAAGAAATTTCTAACGAAATTGGCCTTTAATATTTATGAATAAAAAGATAAAAGTAATGGTTTTTGGAACATTCGATATTGTTCACAAAGGTCATATTCATATGCTAAAAGAAGCAAAAGAATATGGGGATATTTTAGTGGTTGTGATTGCTCGAGATAAAACAATTGCAAATGTAAAAAAAAGGAAACAGATAAATGATGAAAATGCTAGAAAAAAGAATATTGAAATATTAAATATGGCTGATAAAGTGATACTTGGTGGTTTGAAAGATAAATATAAGTGTATAAGAGATGAAAAGCCTGATTTTATTGCTCTTGGTTATGATCAAAAAACATTTGTAGATGAATTAGCAGACAATATTGATGATAACACTCAAATTGTGCGACTAGCACCATTTCAGCCCGAGATATATAAAAGTAGTTTAATTGCAAAAAAATTAAAAAACAGTTTATGACAAAGCTTTTGATAGCAACCACAAACAAAGGGAAATTTAAAGAAATTATTGGTGAATTTAAGGATCTTCATTTTGATTTTGTTTGTTTAGAGGATTTAAAAAAGAAAATAAAAGAACCAATAGAGAATCAGGATACCATTGAAGGAAATGCTTACAAAAAAGCAAAGTATTACGCAAAGAAAAGCGGCCTGTTGACACTTGCTGATGATACCGGGCTTTACATTGATGCCTTAAAAGGTTGGCCAGGAGTCTTTTGCGCTAGAATAGGAAAAACTGATGAGCAAAGAAAGAAAAATGTTTTAGAAAAAATGAAAGGTAAAAGAAATAGATCAGCCACTTTTAGATGCGCTTTAACTATATATGATCCCAAACAAAACAGCTCTTTTAGTGCTTTTGGAGAAACTAAGGGTACGATTTTAGAAAAAGAAGTGAAAAAAAATATGAACGGTTTTGGATATGATCCAATTTTTAAAGTTACTTCTAAAAATATGACATTTGCTGAAATGACAAGTATGGAAAAAAATATGATAAGTCATAGAGGTATAGCCTTAGAAAAAATTAAACACTATTTAATAAAACAAACATCATTTAGACAATATATTGTGCCAGTGTCTATCATAGTTAAGGATAAAAAAATGCTAATGAATAAGCGCCGAGATATGAGAGTTGAATACAATAACGCCTGGGAGTTTCCAGGAGGTGCTGTGGAAATTGGTGAGAGTATTGAATCGAGTTTAATTAGAGAAACAAAAGAAGAAACTGGATATACTATTAAGATAATTGAAAGATTACCAAATATACTAAATGAATTTGTGAAAAAATATAATTATCATGTTTTTTTAGTTCCCTTTGTTTGTAAAATTTCATCAGGCAGGCTTGCTCCTGCTGATAATGAAGTCTCTGGCTCAAATTGGTTTACAATTTCAGCCGCTTTAAAAGAAAATTTAATAAAATTAAATAAAAAGGTCATTAGTAATAAAGATAATTTAAACATTCTT
>FLOH01000214.1_pt2 | contig 139527 bp, 142 predicted proteins | sample 756751 | NCBI WGS metagenome assembly FLOH01 (sample SAMEA4026879, study PRJEB14308) | marine metagenome | biome: coastal water; material: water | depth 74 m
TTGGTAATTGATTCTCGCTTTTTCTCTTCCTCCCAGAAACAGCCACCAAGAAATAATGTAAGTAAAGGTAAGATTAGAATGAGTTTTTTCATGAATTTTTGAATAAATTTATTATAAATATGCAAAGCATTATACTGACACCAAAGTATTATAATGGCAAAACTTAATTCTAGATTTAGCTTAAATTACATGTCAAAAATCCATCAAAGAGTTCTAATTAGTGATCTGTGTGAAATACTTGATTTATATATGCCTAAATCTCAAGTAGAAAAGGTTTATCAAGCTTATATTATTGCAGCAACAGCTCACGATGGACAATATCGAAAATCCGGTGAAGCGTATGTATTTCATCCTCTCTCTGTGGCTATGATTTTGGCAGATTTGCAGCTAGATTATTACTGTATTGTAGCTGCATTACTTCACGATTGTATTGAAGATACTAGTGTTACTTATGAAGAGATTAAGCGTGATTTTGGCTCTGAAATAGCACATATTGTAGAGGGCGTTTCTAAATTAACTGGTTTAGAGTTTCATACAACTATTGATAGGCAGGCGCAAAATTTCCGTAAATTGTTCTTAGCAATGAGTGACGATATGCGAGTAATGATTATTAAGCTGGCTGATCGACTGCACAATATTCGCACTTTGGACTCTATGCAAAGAGATAAACAGCTAAGAATTGCTAAGGAAACAGTTGAAATCCATGCGCCAATTGCCAGAAGATTGGGTTTAAATAGTATTAGAGTTGAGTTGGATAATTTATGTTTTGCCATTATTCATCCGTTTCGCCATAAAGTTTTAGCGAGTCAAATTAAAAAGCAATATGGTAATCGAACTAAGGTTCTTGAGCGTATTCAAGATCAGCTTAATACTCGTTTGATGAAAGAAGGGCTTCCAGAAGTTGATATTAGTGGTCGCCGTAAACAACCTTGTAGCATTTATAAAAAGATGAAAAACAAGAACTTGAAGTTTAATCAAGTGTTAGATATGTATGCTTTTCGGGTGATTGTTGACGATGTTGCCCAGTGTTATCAGGCACTTGGTGTGATTCATAATCTATATAAGCCATTACCTGGTAAGTTTAAAGATTATGTTGCATTACCAAAATCTAATGGCTATCAGTCGCTACATACTATTTTGCTTGGCCCTAATAAAATTTTCATTGAAGTGCAAATTCGCTCTAAAGATATGCATTTTGTTTCCGAATATGGAATTGCAGCGCATTGGCATTATAAAAGTGACTCGAGCGATAGCTCTGAATTGGCCAGCAATTGGCTGGGTTCATTGCTGGACATTCAGCAAAATTCAGACACGTCAGTCGAATTTTTGGAAGAAACCAAGAATGATTTATTTCCCTCAGAGGTTTTTGTATTTACGCCGGGCGGCGATATCATTCAATTGCCTTATCGTGCGACTGTGTTAGATTTTGCCTATATGGTGCATACTAATATAGGACATAAAACGATTAAAGCTAAAATTGACCAAGTGAGTGCGCCTATTTCAACACAACTTCACTCAGGGCAAACTGTGGAAATTATTACAGATGATCAGGCAAAACCGCACCCATCTTGGCTTCAAATGGCGGTTACAGCGAAAGCCAAATCTGCAATTAAGGCTCATCTAAAATCACAATCTGCCTCAGAACTTATTCAATTAGGTGAGTATTTACTATCTAATGCGCTTGATTATCTTACGGTCGATGTAGAGACTATTAGTGATGAAAAATGGCAAACTTGCCTTAATGAGTTAGGGTGTGACTCATTAGAAGATATGCATTTACGAATTGGCTTGAGTGAAATTTTGGTTTCAGTGGTACTTAATAAATTGCAAGGTGGCGATAAACAATATGAAATTCAAAATATTAGAATTAACTCGACTCGAGATAAAGCTATTAATTTTGCCCATTGCTGCTACCCGATTCCAGGAGACAAGGTATCTGGCATCCTAACTACATCAAAAGGAATGGTGATGCATCGATCTAATTGCCCTAATTTGATTCGTTTGAAGAGTAAGCAGGCACAATGGTTAACTATTGACTGGCAAAACGATAAAAACGAGAGTTTTGATGTTAAGATCTCAGTTGATGTAGATAATCAGCGCGGGGCGCTTGCCTCAGTTGCGAATACGGTGTCAAAGCTCAAAAGTAACATTGAGCATATTACTGTTCAAGAAAAAGACAACTCTCTCAAATCTCTTGATTTAGTTATTAATGTGAAAGATTCTAGGCATTTATATGAAATTACAGAGTCTTTAAAAGCACTTAAATTTATTCAAGGTGTTCGTAGAATTTAATCAACTATTGCATGCCAAAAGGGCACACCATTGCTAGCTATTTGGTTAAAATTAAGTTAATTATTTTATAGGTATTTTTATGAATTGGACAGACTCTCTAGATATTGCAATTGCTTTAGATGAAGCATACCCTGATATAGACCCTTTAACAATAGGATTTGTAGATCTTAGAGCTATGGTTATGGCGTTAGATGAGTTTGATGATGATGCTGAAAAAACAGGTGAAAAGATTCTTGAAGCTATTCAAATGAATTGGATTGAAGAGAGAGAATGATTAGATTTATAGTTGCATTCTTAACGTTTTATAGTGCAACGGCTTTTGCTATTTTAGAAGTTACGATTCTAAAAAAGGCTGGAGATGCTTTTCCTATTGTCATTTCTCCATTCTTAGTTAAAGGTGATGCCAAGCAAGGCGAGTTAATTGCAAATATTATGCGTGATAATTTTAATCGCTCTGGCGAATTTAGCGCCTCTAGTGCTGATTATATTATTACAAATCAGGTTGATTTTGATAAGTGGCAAGCTAAAAAAGCCGAAGCAATTGTTATTGGTAAACTTGAACAGGTTAGTAAGAAAATTTTTAATGTTGAAATCGAATTACTTGATGTATATTCGAGAAAAACTCTCTATGCCAAAAAATTTTCCGTACACAACAGTGGTATTAGACGAATTACTCATTACTTATCTGACCAAATATATTTTGCCTTATTGGGCGAAAAAGGCTCGTTTGATACACGCTTAGCTTATGTAACTGTTGCCAATAAAGGCCAAGGTAAGCGGGAATATCGATTAGAAATATCAGACTCTGATGCACAAAATCCTCAAACTATTCTTAGAGCGGCTAGTCCAATCTTATCACCCGCCTGGTCACCTGATCAAAATCAGATAGCTTATGTATCTTTTAAAAATGGCCAATCTGAGGTTTTTATTCAATACCCATTTGTACGTCGTAAGACTCAAAAACTTCCTTATTTTGATGGCATTGCTTCAGCACCAGCTTGGCATCCCAATGGTGAAAGTATTGTTTTAACATTATCCAAAGACGGCAATAAAGATATATATTCTTATCATTTAAAAGATGAAAAGCTAACTCGATTAACCAGTGATGTGAGCATTGATACAGAAGCAAGCTATTCTGCTGACGGAGAGCGTATTGCCTTTACCTCTAATCGCTCAGGTCAAGTTCAGGTTTACATTAAGCATTTAAAGACTGGAAAGATTAACAGGGCTACTTTTGTAGGAAGCTATAACGCTAAAGCTGTCTTTTCACCTGATGGCAAGAGTTTAGCGCTAGTACATCGAGTTGATAAGGATTATCGCATTGCATTATTGGATATTGCCACTAAAGATTTAATGGTTATGACCCAAAATAAGTTGGACGAATCACCATTCTTTTCGCCTAATGGTAGTATGATTATCTTTGCCACTAATAAAGATGATTCTGGCGTGTTATCGGTAGTTTCTATTTTGGGTCATGAGACATTTGAACTAGCCAGTAAAGCTGGTGAGGTTCGAGAGCCAAATTGGTCGCATTATTCTAAATAATATAAGGAAATTCACATGTTAAAAATTACTTTATTAACCTCAGCTGTTTTATTATTGTCGTCTTGTACGTCTTCAGTTGAGGAGCTTTATCAAAAAGTTTCACCAAGATCAGCTCTAATAACTGAAGAAGAGAACGCGGCTGTAAATCAAGAAAGCATTATTGCAGTAGATTCTTCTAGTTTTCAGTCGCAAGAATTTAAGGGCAGTCACACTCGTACAGCAGCTCAAAATAGTGCTGCTCGAATGATTGTTGCTCAATTAAAAAACTCAGGTACTAAGTTCGTATTAAACTTTTCCTATGATGGTAGCGAGATTGATGAGGCAGCAACTCAAGAAGTTATTAAGCATGCAAATTTCATGCGTGATAATCCAACGCTTGATCTGCGCCTAGAAGGGCATGCAGATGAGCGAGGTACCCGTGAGTATAATTTAGCATTGGGTGAAAACCGCGCTTTAGCTGTTAAAGAAATTTTAGGTTTGTACGATCTATCTTCTCGCGTTAAAGTAGTTAGTTTTGGCGAAGAAAATCCAGTTGTTCAACTGCATGATGAAAGCGCTTGGCAGCAGAATCGACGCGTTGAGTTTATTTATCAGTAAAGAGTTATGCGACGTTTTTTCTTAATATTTTTATTAACTGTATTTGCTTGGCAGCCAGCTTCTGCCGGCATTAATACAGAAAAAGTGATCATGGATCATAATAAAAAAATTAAGCACTTAGTTCAGACTAACAAAGCGCTGAATGGGAAAATTGAACAACTAGAACAACAGCAACTAGAGAGTAGTAAGAAAATCACCGAACTGTTTAATTTGATGGAATACAAAAAATCTAGTATTGTGGTTGAGCAAGCCATGACGCGCGTGCATGAACACAATAAAAAAGCCAAAAAAATATACACCAATGCTCGTTCATTGCTGGTGACCGATCAGTATGATCAAGCCATTGTATTATTTAAGAAATATTTGGATATTTATCCTGATAATAATCATGCATCAGATGCACACTATTGGTTAGCTAAAACGTATTTAGCGCAAAGACAGTATTCATTAGCTATAAATACATTTGTCGCATTTCAACAAAATAGCCCCCTACATCACAAATATGCCAACTCCTTGTTTGAATTGGCAAAAGTATATGTTGAGCTAAAGCAAGTTGAAAAATCTAAAAATCTACTGAATAGCATTTTGAAGAAATTTCCATCTCATCGCGTTGCTAATCAAGCTCAACAATTACTCGCAAAGATTTCACCCACTAAACAAGCCAATAGTGAGCCTGAACAGTTGAACTAGTATGAAAGTTTTAGAAATTCCAAATTTCTCTCTGGATATCCTGTGTCAGTTGAATGTCCAGCGTTATCCTTTTTTATTGGAAAGCGTTAATCATAATATCAACAATCGCTATTCTATTTTGTTTGCGCATCCACAGCAGGAGTTGGTGTTAGAAAATCTAACTGATTTTAATTTTTTAGATAGGTTATCTTCTCTAAATACTACTAATAATGCTCAGCATTCGCATCTACCTTTTACAGGCGGCTGGTTTGCTTATTTGTCTTATGAGCTAATTGGCCAAATCGAGCCTACTTTATTAAAGGATTTACATAATAGCGCTTTGCCAGTAGCAATCGCGGTAAAAATTCCTTGCGCTGTTGTTGTTGATCATCAATTAGAGAAAACTTATTTATTAGATGAGGATGGTAATAAAACAAGATTAAATCAAGTATTGAGTGACATCAAGCAAGCTAAATTAAGCCAAGTTTCGCCTGACTTTTCAGGAGAATTAGCTTGTGAGGCAGATGCTAAATTCTTGTCTGGCGTTGAAAAGATTAAAAACTACATTAAAGCGGGCGATGTGTTTCAGGTGAATTTATCACGTGCTTGGAAATATACACTTAAGAATAAGTGTAGCGCTACGCAACTTTACAATGCCTTAAAGGTATCTAATCCAGCGCCATTTTCAGCACTCGCTCAATTTCAAAATTTTAGTATTATTTCTTCCTCTCCTGAGCGTTTGTTTAGTGTGAATGGCGCTAAAATTGAGACACGTCCTATTGCAGGCACCCATCCTAGAGGTGTAGGTATCGAGGATGAAGTGCTAAAACAGCGTTTGATCAATCATCCCAAGGAGCAAGCTGAGCATATTATGCTACTTGATCTAGAGCGTAATGATTTGGGCAGAGTATGTGAGTATGGCTCAATTGAAGTAAATGAAGTGATGACTTTAGAGACCTATCCTTACGTTCATCATATTGTGTCAAATATTAAAGGCACTTTAAGGCCATCGATTAATATTAAGAACCTGGTGGAGGCGTTGTTTCCAGGTGGTACTATTACGGGATGCCCTAAGATTCGTTGTATGCAGATTATTTCTGAATTAGAGCAGCAGGCTCGAGAAGCTTACACAGGCTCTTTGGGATACATTAGTAATAATGGAAAAATGGATTTTAATATTCTTATTAGGACCATGATAAAACAAGATAAAGATCTGAGCTTTAGAGCAGGCGCAGGCATTGTTTTTGACTCTAATCCTAAGCGTGAGCTAGAAGAAACAACACATAAAGCTCAAGGAATTTTAAAGATATTCTCTTAGTTTTTTAAGGTTTGAATTTTGACGTCATAGGGTAGCGACGCTCTTTACCGAATGCATTTTTTGAAATTTTTGGCCCTGGCGCACTTTGTCTGCGTTTATATTCATTATTAAGCACTAATTGACTAATACGTTCCACAGTTTTTTGATTAAAGCCTTGTTTGACAATATCTTTAACCGCAAGTCTTTTCTCGATAAATAGCTCAAGAATAGCATCTAGCTCGTCATAAGGTGGCAATGAGTCTTGATCAGTTTGATTGGGTGCAAGCTCTGCTGAGGGTTCGCGATCAATAACACGTCCAGGGATAATATAGGATTGAGTGTTTCGATATTTTGCCAGTCGATAAACCATGGTTTTTGATACATCTTTAAGCGGGGCAAAACCACCTGACATGTCACCATACAAGGTGGCATATCCAACTGCCATTTCTGATTTATTGCCCGTTGTTAATACAATCTTTCCAAGCTTGTTTGAGACAGCCATTAGTAGGGTGCCACGAACTCGAGCCTGCAAATTTTCTTCTGTGGTATCAGCTTGTAAGCCACTAAATAATTCACTAAGCTGAGAATTAAAGCTTTCAACCATTGGGTGAATGCTAATTTCTTGATAATCAATATTCATAGTGCTGGCTTGAGCCTTGGCATCTTCCAAACTCATATTAGAAGTATAGGTGTAGGGCATCATAATAGCCTTAATGTTTTCGTTACCAATTGCATCTGCAGCAATCGCCAATGTTAATGCAGAGTCGATACCACCAGATAAGCCAATAACTACACCATTAAATACGCCATTTTTTTCAATATAGTCTTTAGTTGCTAGTACTAAGGCATCGTAAATAGTTTCTTCAATACTTACCGCTTTAATAGGTTCGCATGGTGCTGATAATGAGCTAGTTGTAACTTTAAAGAAAGGTAATTGATGAGTGACTTGTGCTTTAGAATTCATAGCAAAAGAGCCGCCATCAAAGATAATTTCATCTTGACCACCAACTAGGTTGACATAGATAAAGCCAACTTGATTTTCAAGTACGCGCTTTTTTACTTCGTCAAGTCTCTGTTGATGTTTGTCAATATGAAAAGGGGAGGCATTAATACTAACAATAGTGCTAACACCATATCTGGCTGTTTCACTAACTATATCAGCATTCCAAATATCAGCACACACTAGTAGCCCAATACGCTGACCTTTGATTGTAAAAACAAAAGGTTTACTACCCGCGCTAAAGTAGCGTTTTTCATCAAAAACACTGTAGTTAGGTAGTTGTTGTTTGTGATAAGTCTGAACCTCTTGATCTTGGATTAAATATGCAGCATTATATAGATTGCCCTGATTTTTATGAGGTGCACCAAAAACAATAGCCATAGTTTCAGGAATAGAGTTTTTAATTAAATCAACCTTTTCTTCAACTTGTTGAATAAATCCAGCTCTTAATAATAAGTCTTCTGGCAAATAACCTGTTAATGCTAATTCTGGAAAAACTAATAAGTCAGCACCTTGTTGAGCAGCTTCAATACTTAAGTCGATGATTTGTTGAGCGTTATTGTTTAAATCACCAACAATAGGGTTAATTTGTGCGATATCGATTTTGATAGACTCTGAGATATTTGAAAGGTTTTCTATCTGCTCCTGCCAAAATATAACCTTCAATTTGTCGCCTTTCATTTTTGCATGCTCGAGCTTAGTGTTAGCAACTACTTCAGCAGGATTAATATTCAAAATATCAGCAAATAGCCAGGCATGAGTTTCAGAAAGGGAAGATTTCCCTGATTTATATTTACTTAAATTAGACTGATTTATACCGTACTCTTGAGAGATCTTATAGTCTGAAAAGCCAGTCTTTTTGCGCACTTTGGTTAGATAGTCTTTAGTTTTATTGGTCATATTTTTTACCTATTTTTACTTGTTTTTTTACCTATTATAGTTATTTTTTACCACCCATGTCAATGAGTTACATTAGTTATAAAATACAAGTAGTGGTAATATCACCATAAAAACACTATAACCTATTGATTTTTATATAAATAAATACATATTAATTTTTATTATAAAAGAGTCTTTACACGCCATAAAAATCACGGTATATTCGGCTCAAATAAATAACTAAATGAGGGAAATATCATGAATCAAATACATGCACACTTACTAGCAGAGTCAGAGCTGAAAGTTGAAATAGTTAAAATTCAACAGCAAGCTTATTTAGGCGATGCTGAGGCTCAATATACATTGGCTGATATTTTTCAAAAAGGACAAGATGTTGCTAGAAATACAGCGAATGCTTTTTACTGGTATCAAAGAGCTGCTAAGCAGGGTAATTTGCCAGCTCAGTTTAATGTTTGGTATGCTTATTTAACTGGCGAAGGCATTCAAGCAAATGAACAACTGGCAGAAAAATGGTACGCTAGAGCAACCCTTAAAAATTCTAGTTCATCAGAATCCATCATTACGCAATTAATCGGAACAACTATTTATTAATTTTTATCTATTAATTTTTCCAGGGGGAAGAAATGAACTTAGCATTACACACCATTATCTATTCATCAGCCGCGATCATCATGTCATTAAGCATGGCATTAGTTCATTAGTTTGATGAAATTATCAAACTTTATTAAGCTAACACTATCTATAGGCGTCTCTTTGTTTGCTAGCATAACATTGGCCTCAGCTTATAGTAGCTACTCGCCAATTGTTAATTCCAAGCAACTTAGTATCATTATTACAATTACCATTTTCTTAGGTTTGGCATCTTTATATCAAAAAAGAACTTAGTTTTTAATTATTTAAAGTATTTACATGAAGCGCTTTTCATGTTAATCTCCCCCTCAGTAGTGTCTTTTAAGTACTACGTTTTTTAATTAATCTCAATGAGGGGAAATGTTATGAATAAATTGTTAAAACTTTCAGCTGCATCGCTATTAGTCTTTACTGGCTTTAGTGTAAATGCAGATACGTTAAGTGACGTTAAGTCACAAGGCAGCTTAAGCTGTGGTGTATCAACAGGAACACCTGGATTTTCTAATCCTGATTCAAGTGGAAACTGGTCTGGTATGGATGTTGATGTTTGTCGTGCTATTGCAGCAGCCACTTTAGGCGATGCTCGAAAGGTTAAATATGTACCTTTATCAGCAAAAGAGCGCTTTATCGCTCTACAGTCTGGTGAAATCGATGTGTTATCACGTAATACAACCTGGACAGCTACTCGAGACAATTCGTTAGGCCTTAACTTTGCCGGCGTAAATTACTACGATGGTCAAGGTTTCATGGTGAAAAAATCATTAGACGTTAATAGTGTTAAGGATTTAGATGGAGCTTCTTTTTGTATTCAAGCAGGAACAACAACTGAGCTTAATTTAGCTGATTATTTCCGTTCAAATAACATGAAGTTTAAAGCTGTTACTTATGATACTTCTCCACAAACCAAAGGTGGCTTTGAAGCGGGTCGTTGTGATGCATTAACTTCTGACGTTTCTCAGCTTGCTGGTCTTAGATCAACACTTAAAGATCCTAGTTCTGCTGTAGTTTTGGGTGATGTTATTTCTAAAGAGCCTTTAGGTCCTGTAGTTCGTCAAGGTGATGATAATTGGTTTAATATTGTTAAGTGGTCGCTTAATGCGATGATTGAAGCAGAAGAGTTAGGTGTTACTTCAGCTACTATCGACAGAACCTCTACTAGTCCTGGTGTACAAAGATTACAAGGTAAAACTGGTAATCTTAATGAACATTTAGGTCTTAACAAAGATTGGGCTCGTAATATCATTGCACAGGTAGGTAACTATGGTGAAAGTTTCGAGAGAAACATCGGCATGTCAACACCTATTGCGCTTCCACGTGGTGTAAACCAGTTGTGGATTAAAGGTGGTATCTTGTACTCCCCAGCGTTTAGATAAACTCTAAATAAAACATATAAAATGACCAACTACTTCAGTTGGTCATTTTTTTTATAAAGGTTTTTTATGTTTATAAAACTAAAATCACTACTATATAACAACGAAGTTAGAGCGATTGCATTTCAAGTGCTAGCGGTTGTTTTTATTGCTTATTTTGTTTATCAAGCTTTTGATAACATGATGCTTAACATTGAGCAAAGCGGTATTAGAAGTGGTTTTGGTTTTCTAAATGATGAAGCTGGCTTTGCTGTCAATGATAATTTCTTTTTGACGTACTCGCCAACTTCAACTAATTTACAGGCATTGTATGTCGGTATTGTTAATACTTTAATTGTTGCAATAACAGGTATATTTTTTGCTTCAGTCATTGGTCTTGTTATTGGTATTGCTCGTTTATCTAGCAATTATCTGATTAGAAAAATGGCTACGGTGTATATTGAGATTTTTAGAAATATACCAATATTACTACAAATCCTATTTTGGTATTCAACAGCGCTTAGCGTTCTCCCATCTACTAGAAATAGTATGAATTTTTTGGATAGTGTTTTCCTCAATTCAAGAGGATTGTTCTTGCCTAAATTTATTATAGGAACTGAATTTTATCTCGTACTTGCAAGTTTTATTATTGGTATTGTTGCTTATGTTTTTATTAAAAAACGTAGCACCAAAAAACACGATGATACGGGGATTGCAACCAATACCATCCCTCACTTTTTAGGACTTGTAGTTCTACTCCCAATTGTGGCCTATTTTGTTTTTGGTGCGCAATTAGAGTATCCAGCTTTAAAGGGTTTTAATTTTCAAGGCGGCACAGGCTTATCTATTGAGTTCTTCTCCTTGGCTTTTGCTTTAAGTGTTTACACGGCCACCTACATTGCTGAAGCCATTCGATCAGGCATTGATTCGGTGGATAAAGGGCAAAAAGAAGCAGCAGCAGCGTTAGGATTAAGACAAGGTCAGGCAATGCGTTTAGTAGTGTTACCACAAGCACTAAGAGTCGCAATACCGCCAATTATTAACCAATACTTAAACCTCACTAAAAACTCCTCTTTAGCAACAGCAGTTGGCTATTCAGAGTTGGTTACTATATTTTCAGGCACGGTCTTAAATGTAGTAGGTCAAGCAATTGAAGTTATTGCATTGACAATGTTGGTGTATTTGACGATCTCACTCTTTATATCATTAGTCCTAAATATTTTTAACAAGAAAATGGAAATTAAGGGTAAATAACTATTATGGCAGTCTATCCGTTAAAAGAAACAAAAAAAGCGCCACAATCGCAAACTAAGGCAATCCAATGGCTGAAAGAGAACTTACTTTCATCTACATCTAATGTTTTACTTACTCTTACAGCACTGTATCTTATTTATCTAATCTTGCCACCTATTTTAAACTGGACAATTTTTGATGCCAATTTTGATTTAACTGCGGACAACGACTCTTGTGGTCGAGAGGGCGCTTGCTGGGCTTTCATTTATGACAATTTCAAGATGTTTATTTATGGATTCTACCCGCAAGAGGAATTGTGGCGTATTGACACCATGTTTGGCCTTATTGTAGTAATGATCATGTTCGGATCTTGGATTAAAAAATCACAATACAGAATGCATTATATTATTGGTGCTTTCTTAGTATATCCTATTGCTGCCTTTTTCTTACTGCATGGAGGGCTAGGTTTAGAAGTTGTTGGAACTGATAAATGGGGCGGACTTACCTTGACCATTGTAGTGGCTGCCGTTGGTATTGTCGCTTCTTTTCCATTAGGTATTTTATTTGCTTTAGGACGGCAGTCTAAAATGCGCATCGTGAAATTTATTTCAGTTTTGTTTATTGAATTTGTAAGAGGCGTGCCATTGATTACTATTTTGTTTATGGCATCAGTTATATTGCCTCTATTCTTTTCAGTAGGCATGGATTTTGATAAATTACTTAGAGCTCTAATTGGTATAACTCTTTTTCAAACAGCCTATATTGCAGAGGTTATAAGAGGTGGGCTGCAAGCGATTCCTAAAGGTCAATATGAGGCAGCGGACGCTTCAGGTTTAAATTTTGTACAAAAAACTACCCTTATCATTCTGCCACAAGCTTTAAAAATATCCATCCCTAATATCGTAGGATCATTTATCGCATTATTTAAAGATACGACGTTGATCTTAATTATTGGTCTATATGACATGTTGGCAATAGTAGGTGCAGCCACAAGTAATTCTAGTTGGCTAGGCAGAAACTCAGAGGGCTATGTTTTTGTTGCTTTTGTTATGTGGGTCATACTATATTCTATGAGTCGCTACTCAAAAAAACTTGAAGTAAGATTTAGCACAGAACATAAAAATTAAAAAAGGAAGGAAGTTTATGAGCAATCCAACAGATGACAGACTTTGCTGCGATATTATTGAAATTAAAGGACTGAATAAGTGGTATGGAGAGTTCCATGCATTAAAAAATATCGATTTAACGGTTAAAGAAGGTGAAATAATTGTTATTTGTGGACCGTCAGGCAGTGGAAAATCTACTTTAATTCGCTGTATAAATTTTCTTGAGAAGTTTCAAGAGGGCTCTATCGTAGTTGATGGGACTGAGCTAACAGACGATGTTAAAAAAATCAGACAAGTGCGCTCTGAAGTGTCAATGGTATTTCAACATTTCAACTTATTTCCTCATTTAAGTATCATTGATAATTTAACACTAGCACCAATCTGGGTACACAATGAAACTAAGCAGCAAGCAAAAGAAAAAGCATTAACTCTATTAGATAGAGTTGGTATCAAGGACCAAGCTGAAAAATATCCAAATCAGCTTTCAGGTGGTCAGCAACAGCGTGTTGCAATTGCTAGGGCGTTATGTACTTCACCTAAAATAATGTTATTTGATGAGCCGACATCAGCGCTTGATCCAGAGATGATTTCAGAAGTGTTAGATGTTATGATCGAACTTGCTAAAGAAGGCATTACTATGCTCTGTGTGACTCATGAGATGGGCTTTGCTAAGAAGGTTGCAGATCGTGTCATCTTTATGGATGAAGGTCAGGTTATTGAGCAAAATACACCTGATAAGTTCTTTGATAATCCTGAATCAGAGCGTTTACAACTGTTTCTAGATCAGATATTAACCAATTAAATCTAATTTAAAAGATGCTTTAAGGCATTTTTAAGTGTTATTTATCTAATTACGGGTTTAGTTTTGATAAACTAAGCTTATCAATCTTATACAAATCTTTATTATGGCCTGGTTTGGAAAAAACAAAAAACAAAAGTTGGATCAAAAACTTGATGATAAGCAAGGTTGGAATAAAGATTTAAAGCTTGATAATTCAATTTCAAATTCAGCTGAACAGCAAGGATTCATTTTTAAAGAAAACATTGATGAAGAAGTATCTATAGATGTATCAAGTACTAAGAATGGACTAAGTTGCAAGATAGAAGAAATAAGCTCGGAGCAAGTTCAAGTATTAAGAAATTGCCAACTGGAAAGTAGCGCTGACGAGCTGATGAAAATTTTAAAACGCACACATAAGCATCGATTTAAGAATGATATTTTAAATCCTTTATTGGATTGTCATTTTTTTGAACGTACTATTCCAGAAAAACCAAAAAGTCCAAAACAAAAATATAGATTAACAAGTAAGTTTTCTCGTTCCAAGATAATTTAGTACGGCAAAACGACGATTAACCATAAAATAGTCAAAATTTTGCTATTTTTTCGCTATTCCTCTTAAATTTTAGATTTAAGAGGTTTTCTCATAAAATCAAGGAAAGTACTTGGACTGGTGTTGAATCGTTAAAAATTAGGCATTTTTAATTATAATATATAAGTCATTGATTTTTAAGTAATTTATTGATTTAACCCCTTATTTTTTGGTTTTTTTGTATTTTCACCTTATAATATGACTAATTTTTAGCTATTTATTTTAGATATGAGTAGATTTTTTTTCTTGATTTTTTCACTGCTATTGAGTTTTAGTTCATTAGCCAGTTCCACTGTTTTTGCAATTAATGATGATAGTGTTATCCGATCAGATAGAGTCAACCTTAATAATAAGAATGTCATTAAGGTTGTGGGCAAGAATCAACCATTGCAGCGGTTAACAATGCATTATTCTGGGTGGTCTTTTGTTAGTCTTGATGGTCTAAATGGTTGGATTTTGTCTGAAAATCTGACATCTACACCCCCTCTTTCAGACGAAAATAATACTAAAAAAACACCTAATGCGCTGGTAATTCAAGAGAAATTATTAGGACAATTTAAAGAAAAAATAAAAATTCTCACCCATAAAAACTCTTTATTAGAGGTCGAAAATAATCATTTAAATGCTTACATAGTAAAGCTTAAAGCTGATTTTAAGGATTCAAATACAGCTTACAATCAGTCAGAAAGAGCAACTAATACAAATGAAATCTCACCTAAATTAGAAAATTCTGACGATGTAGATCCACTATCTCAAGATAATTATCTCTTCTCTTTTATGGGTAATTTGAACACTAATTGGATTTATTTAAGTGTCGCCATTTTGATTGTATTATTGATCGCTATTTTCCCTATTTATCGTAAAAATAAGCGTCGACATTTTGACCTTAACACCATTAGACGTCACTAATTATGTCTGCTTTAGAGATTAATGTTGACAATTTTGAAGCGCTTGTACTTGATGAATCTCACCATCGGTTAGTGGTTTTAGATATCTCAGCTGAGTGGTGTGGTCCGTGCAACGTGTTAGAGCCAATCATTAATTCTGTAGCTTTGGAGTATGATGAGAAAGAGTTTTTATTGGCTAAAATTGAAGCGGAAGATGAAAATATGAAAATTGCTGGACGCTATGCTGTTCGTGGCTTTCCAACTGTTATTGCCTTTATTAATGGTGAAGAGGTTGATCGTTTTCATTCAGCACAAACTCCGGACTTTGTACGTAACTTTATCGATACTAATCTTAGTAAAAGCTAGTCATTAATTGATTTTTTATTACTTATATATAGTTCGTATAATTTATATTATGTTAAATAAAAAATATTTATATATTTAATTCTCTTTTATCCTATCCCCTGCTAATTTAACCTTACTTTTTGGGTTATATCTTTAAACACTTAATATTTCAGACCAATCAGTCGTGAATCTGCTAGATTGAAAATCACTTCTTGGTAGCCAGCGCTCATTACCAAGTTCGCTCGCATATCGTAATAATTTTCCATATGGGTGCTTATGTAATGATTGAGTTTTGTTACTAGCCATAAATAAGTCTTGTTGGCTTTTATCTGTTGTTAGGCTTCCCAACATAACCCCGCCCTTATAAAACTTATAGCCTGGTTCGTAAATTTGCTTAAGTAACTTTGAACATAATGGTATCAATACTCTTTCGTCGCTAATAGGTGTAATCATGCCAACAGTCTTAGATAGACTGATGCGTGAAATATCTCTCTTAAAAGGGTTTGTATAAATAAAAACACTCATCGAGGTGGCTGCTAATGACTTCTGATTAAGCCTATTTACTGCCTTTCTGGTTAAACTAGTTAATGCTTGGTTTATCTCGTCAAAATCACTTAAATCGAGTCCAAAAGAGCGTGAAGATACAATTTGCTTCCTAATTGGTCCAATTTCTTCTATGGCAAGACACGAATAACCATATAGCTCTCTATATATACGCTTGCCGTTAACGCCTAATAAGGTTTCAATAATTCCAATATCAGCTTTGTAAAAGTCATAAGCACTGTTGATTCCTATCTGCTGTAGCTTTTGGGCTGATTTGTTTCCAACACCCCATATATCAACTACCTCAAAAGAATCTAATAGCTTTTCAAAACGCTCAATTGGCAAGTTGTCTATATCAAATACCCCATTAAACCTGGGGTAAATTTTAGCAATACGATTGGCTAGTTTTGCTCGTACCTTTGTGCTTCCCATACCTACGCAAACGGGAATACCCGTCCATGATTTAACCTGGTTTTTCAGTGTTTGCATGTATGTATTCAAGTTTATTGTAAAGCCTGATAAATCTAAGAAGCTTTCGTCAATTGAATACACCTCTTGTATTGGTGAATATTGGCTAATAACTTTCATTACTCGAGATGACATGTCACCATACAAAGGATAATTAGATGACTTAACCACGACTGATTTACTAATCATTAAGTCTTTCATTTGGTAATACGGCACACCCATCTTAATGCCGAGTGATTTAGCTTCATTAGAGCGTGCGATAATACAGCCATCGTTGTTACTGAGAACTACAATAGGCTCTCTCTCTAATTTAGGTTCAAACACTCGTTCACAGGATGCATAGAAATTATTGCAATCAATGAGTGCAAATTTTTGCCCTTTGAATTTAGGCATATTGATGAATGGTTGACGTAACAACGCCCCAAATAATAAGCTCATTGCCTTCGCTAATTTCAATATCTTTAAATTCTGGATTTTCAGCTTTTAAGCTAATTTTTCCTTTGTATTTATGTAGTCGCTTAACAGTAAATTCACCGTCCACTACGGCGATAACTATTTTGCCACTTTTAGCAAGTAGAGACTTGTCCACTACCAGAATGTCACCCGGATGAATTCCAGCATTTAACATTGATTCACCTTGTGCACGTACAAAAAAAGTAGACTCCTGATGATGAATTAGATGCTTGTTTAAGTCAAGACGGTCTTCTAAGTGATCATCTGCAGGAGATGGAAATCCGGCCTGTACACGTGAGGAAAAAATAGGGATAAAAATATTGGGCGCATTAAAGTCTGGCTCAAGCACTTCTATTTCAGACTTTAATTGAGATTTATATATATTTAAAGTAGATTTAACAGTTCTTACTAGGCTAATTGGCACACGCATTACCTTGGTATCTTCTTTAAATTTACCCGAATTTTTCTTACGACCTGCGCCTGTTCTGGCGCCACCATGAGTTTGTATTTTTTGATTCATTTGAATATTGTAACATTATTCAAATGAATCAGTTGGTTTTATTGTAAAAGTCGTAAAAAGCGTAATGATATTTTTATAAGGGCAATGATAATATTGATATGTTTCATAGTCATTATTAAATGAGTAGGGTTATAAAGTAATTGTATAATTTGTTTAACAATTAAAACAATATTATTAACCGCTACCCTGTTAACTCCAATGAATCATTCAAATCTTTATCAAGTTAAACTTCAAGGCCAGGAAAAATTATTTGAATGCGCTCACTCAGAATCTATTCTTGATGGTGGCCTTCGCCATGGCTTGTCGATGCGCTATGAGTGTAGTAATGGCACTTGTGGCGCGTGTAAAGCTAAACTTGTTAAGGGTGATATTAAAAAGATCAAACACCATGATTACGCCCTCACTGCTGAAGAGATAGATAATCAAGAGTTTTTAATGTGCTGTCACGCACCCAGATCAAATCTTGAGCTTGAGCTTGATTTGATTGGAGATGTTCGTTTAATTCCTCTTCAAGAAATTCAGACTAAAATTAAAGATATTCGTTTTGTTAACGAAAACATGGCGATTGTTAGTCTAAGAACGCCACGCTCTAAAAATTTACAGTTTATGGCAGGACAGGATGTTGAGTTAAACTTTAAAGGGGTAGTATCTCGCTACCCTATTGCCTCATGCCCGTGTCATGGTATGGAGCTTGAGTTTCATATTCGAAATCTTGATATTGATGAATTTTCACAATTAATTTTTTCTCATAAAATCAAGGATAAAGATAAAGTTGATCTAACAGGCCCTAAAGGTGTATTTGTTCTTAAAGAAACGTCAGACAAGCCTATGGTTTTTATCGCATGGGATGGGGGATTTGCACCCATTAGGAGCCTGGTTGAGCATGCTTTTTCATTGGAAATGCCTAATCCTGTTTATTTTTACTGGGCTTATCCAAGTGTTGAGCCCCGCCCTTATTTTGATAACCATGCGCAATCTTGGAATGCTGTGATGGATGATTATCATTATCAGCCGATTGCATGTGAATTTGATCGAAACAGTCATAATGATTGCCATAAAGTTGCAAAGAAAATTTATGATTCTTTGGATCAGGACATTGTAAACCAATCAGAAGTCTATATTTCTGCACCTGCCGAAGTGTTGATTTATCTAGGTGAATTCTTACTCGAAAATGGCTTAAATGATGCTCAATTAATTGCTTCACCGATTTAGTTATTTTTAGATAAAAACTTCACTTTTTTATTAGTTTATTTGCCGCTATTTTTTTTTACTCTTTCCCCGTCAGGCTTTGCGCTTTTTATTATAAAAAAGTAATATTATTACATCATAAATTGATAATATTTTTAAGCCAAAAGCTCTAAAAATTATTTTAATTTTTTTTATTCTCTCAATCCCTTTTGTACCAATGTTTTTGGTAAATTTAGCTATCTTTTGATATTTTTACCACTTGCAAAAATCATCCAAATACACTATATTTAGTTGTAGTTATCTTTTATGAACACTATATGTAGTGTTTCTAACTCAGGGGAGTAAATGAATCAAAGTATCAAAGTCACCAAACGAGATGGTCAGCAAGAGTTGATCGATATGGAGAAAATCCATCGTGTTGTACATTGGGCTTCGCAAGACCTAAAAGGGGTTAGTGTTAGCCAGGTTGAAATCAATGCACAATTAGCATTTTTTAATGGAATTAAGACTGAAGATATTCATGAAACGATTATTAAGTCAGCTGCTGATTTAATTTCAAAAGAGGTGCCTGATTATCAATATTTAGCTGCTAGATTGGCTATTTTTCATTTGCGCAAAAAAGCCTTTAAATCTTTCACACCCCCCGCCCTTTTTAAGCATGTGAAAAAATTTACTGATTTAGGTATTTACGATAAAGATATCCTAGATAAATACACCCAGTCTGAAATTGAAGAGTTGGATGAATATATTGATCATTGGCGTGATATGAAATTTTCATATGCTGCTGTTAAGCAACTTGAGGGTAAGTATTTAGTACAAAATCGTGTGACTGGTGATATTTATGAATCACCACAGCAGTTGTACATGTTGGTAGGTATGTGCCTGTTTCAAGAATATGAAAAAGAAGATCGCATGTCAATTGTTAAACGCTTTTATGACGGTGTATCTAACTTTAAAATTTCACTACCTACGCCTATTATGGCGGGTGTACGCACTCCGACACGTCAATTCTCATCGTGTGTTTTAATCGAAGCAGATGATGATCTTGATTCTATCAGTGCAGCAGCAGGCGCTATTGTTAAATATGTTTCTCAGAGAGCCGGTATTGGTATTAATGCTGGTAGGATTAGAGCGATTGGTAGCCCTATTCGTAATGGTGAAGCAACACATACTGGCTGTATTCCTTTTTACAAGCATTTTCATACAGCAGTAAAATCTTGTTCTCAAGGCGGTGTTCGTGGTGGTGCAGCCACCCTTTTCTATCCTTTATGGCATCTTGAAGTTGAAAGTTTATTGGTATTGAAAAATAACACAGGTACGGATGAAAACAGAATTCGTCACCTTGATTATGGCGTTCAATTTAATGGATTGATGTACCAACGTTTTCTAGCTGATGGTGATATCACTTTGTTCTCTCCACATGATGTACCCGGCTTGTACGATTCTTTTTTTGAAGATCAAGATAAGTTTAAGCAATTATATGAAAAATATGAGCAGGACAGCTCAATTCGTAAAGAGACGATTAAAGCCAGAGATTTGTTCGCTAAATTTATGCAAGAACGCGCTAACACTGGACGTATTTATCTGCAAAATGTTGATCATTGTAATACTCATGGTGCCTTTGACCCTAAAGTAGCACCAGTGCGCCAGTCAAACCTTTGTATGGAGATTACTCTGCCGACTAAGCCATTACATTCAGTTCAAGATGAAAATGGTGAGGTGGCCTTGTGTACATTATCAGCTGTCAATCTAGGCGCATTAGACTCTATTGATGAATTAGAGGATATTACAGATATTATTGTACGTGCGCTAGATTCGTTGCTAGATTATCAAGATTACCCTCTTAAAGCGGCAGAAATTGCAAGTATGAATCGTCGTACTTTGGGCATCGGTGTTACCAACCTAGCTTACTATTTGGCAAAAAATGACGTTAAATATTCTGATGGCTCTGGCAATGAATTAGTTCACAGCACCTTTGAAGCACTGCAATATTACGCTCTTAAAGCTTCTAATATTCTGGCAGCTGAAAAAGGTGCTTGTCCTTTATTTAATGAGACGCATTATGCACAAGGTATTATGCCAATTGATACTTACAAGAAAAATGTTGATGATTTTTGTGGTTCCGAGCTTAAGCTAGATTGGGACAAGTTACGTAGCGATATCATGACTACTGGTTTAAGAAACTCAACATTGACTGCATTAATGCCTTGTGAGAGTTCTTCTCAAATTTCTAACTCCACTAACGGTATTGAGCCGCCACGAGGCTTTGTATCTATCAAGCAGTCTAAAGATGGTATCTTAAAACAGGTTGTGCCGGATTATGAAGCACTTAAAGATAAATACGAGTTGCTTTGGGATATTAAGAACAACGAAGGTTATTTACAGCTTTGTGCTATTATGCAAAAATTTGTTGATCAGTCCATTAGTGCAAACACACATTATGACCCTTCTCAATTTGAAAATAATCGAGTGCCGATGAAACTATTCTTAATGGATCTTTTAAAAGCTTATAAGTACGGTGTTAAGACGCTTTATTATCATACGACACGTGATGGTGGCGGTGATGACATGCTTGAAACCCAAGACGATAATGCTTGCGCTGATGGCGTTTGTAAACTTTAGGAATTAAATATGTCATACTCGATTTTTAATAAAAAAATTACGAATACACTAACTCAGCCTATGTTTTTTGGCGAAACGGTTAATGTTGCACGCTTTGATAAGCAAAAATTTGAAATGTTTGAAAAACTGACTGAAAAGCAGTTGTCATTTTTTTGGCGTCCAGAAGAGATCGATGTCTCCAAAGATAAAATGGATTTTGCCAAGTTATTGCCCAATGAAAAACATATTTTTCTTTCTAATCTTCAGTATCAAATTCTTCTAGATTCCGTACAGGGTCGCAGTCCTAATATTGCATTTTTGCCTATTGTATCTTTGCCAGAGTTGGAAAACTGGATTGAAACTTGGAGTTTCTCTGAGACTATCCACTCGCGCTCATACACCCATATCATTCGCGCTATTGTCAATGAGCCAGGTGCTGTGTTTGATGATATTATGAAAACAGAGCAAATTATTGAACGCGCTGAAAGTGTTTCCAAACATTATGATGAGTTGATCAAATGTTCACAAGCTTATTTGTTGCATGGAGAGGGAACTCATGATCTAAATGGTGAGAAAGTAGCCATTGATTTAAAATGCCTAAAGCGCAAGCTGTATTTGACTATTATGTCTGTTAATATTTTAGAAGCAGTACGTTTTTATGTGTCGTTTGCTTGTTCTTTCGCCTTTGCAGAGCGCAAGGTAATGGAGGGTAATGCTAAAATTATTAAGATGATTGCACGTGATGAGGCACTACATTTGGCTGGCACTCAGCATATCATTAATATTATTCGCGAAGGTAAAGATGATCCTGAAATGACTGTTATTGCAGCAGAATGCGAGAAAGAAGTTATTCAAATGTTTAAAGAAGCTTGTGATCAAGAGAAAAATTGGGCTGAATATTTATTTAGAGATGGCTCAATGATTGGTTTAAATGCTGAAATTTTAAAGCAATATTTAGAATATATTACCAATATACGTATGAAAGCTATTGGCCTTAAACCTTTATTTGAAGATCGTAGCAACCCACTACCTTGGATCAATCACTGGCTTGATTCTGACAATGTTCAAGTTGCTCCTCAAGAGACAGAAATCACTTCTTATTTGGTGAGTGCTATTGATAATACACTCGATAAAGATGATACAGATTTTGGTGATTTCAAGCTCTAACTAGCCAATATGTTTAGAATCGATGTTGAGAACATCAACGGCAAAACCGAATCACTTTATGTCTATGGTGAGCGCTCGATTCTAACAGAGCTTGAAGCGCACAATGTGGTGATTAACCACTCTTGTCGCCAAGGACATTGCGGCTCTTGTGTGCTATTACTGCTAAAAGGGGATGTTAGGCATCAAGATTGTTTGGTGCCTTTATCTAAAGGTGAAATTTTAGCGTGCCAAGCAAAGCCTATTACTGATATTAAGATTGGCTCAAGAAATTGACAAGCCACGCAAATAATCAAGAATCTCTGTACTACTGCCTTTAAATACAACACGGTCTAATTTCTTTTGAATTTGATAGTTATACATAGGGTCGTAATAATCAACCAAAAGTGACTCAACAATAGGCAAAAATTCATCAAAAGTTTTGCTACTCTGATAGCTTGTTAACGCAGACTCTACTTGTAATTTCATCACTTTATATCGCTCAAGACCTAGTCTTTTTTGAATTTTTTCAAGGCTTGTTAGCCAATATTTAGCAAAATTATCAAAACCATTAACTTGATCTTGGGTTAGGAAGTTTTGATGCATATTAATCACATAAGCATCCATACTGACTTGGATACGCTCATCTATCGTTGCATCAAGTAATATTAAATCTGCTTGAGAAGTTTTATTTTTTACGCAATCAGGAATGTGTACAGTTCCTACATTGGCACCTTCATCTTCAAATACCAAGTGTGAACAACCTTGCTGTTTAATGAGCTTAATTGCCAGTTCATTTTCAAAAGAAATTTGAGTCGGTTGAGCTGTGGCTGTATTGCCAAATGCAGATCCTCTGTGATTAGCCAAACCCTCTAGATCAATCATTTGTTGAATATGGTCAAGTAGCAAGGTTTTTCCACAGCCTGTTTGTCCACCAATAATAATCGGTGTCACCTGGTCCATGATTCGATCAGTTTCGTCAATTAAGTATCGACGTAGCGCCTTGTATCCACCTTTTAGCCGTGGATAATCAATACCTGATTCTTCATAAATCCATTGTTGAGTAATTTGACTACGCAACCCCCCACGAAAGCAATATAGCGCACCATTAGGATTTTTCTGGATAAACTCTAACCAAGCTGTAACTTTAGCCTGTTTATCTTCACCCTGAACCAATTCATGTCCTAGCTCGATGGCTTTTTCTTGACCCTTGTGCTTATAACAAGTACCAACAAGCTCCCGCTCTTGGTCACTCATGAGTGGCAAGCTTTGTGTATGTGGAAAGGCGCCTTGTGTAAATTCAATAGGTGCACGGGTATCAAACATGGGGGTGTTGTTAACTACTAGAGAGCGAAAATCTTCAATCTGAGTCAGCGAATTAGGCATTAATTTTTACAGTCGTTTGGTTGTGTGCAATAATTTCACCAATAGCTTCAAGCTTAAACCCAGCTGCATTCATGGTATTTTGAAATTCCTCTTGCGCTTCGTCATTAACCATAATAAGCAGCCCGCCACTAGTTTGTGGATCACAAATTATTGATTGAACCTGATCACTCATTTGACTTAAATGATGTCCATAGCTGTCGAAGTTTCGTTGAGCGCCACCTGGAGAGCAACCATTGGCTAGATAATGTTGAATATTTGGTAAAGTTGGTACTTTTTGATAATCGATAATAGCAGATACCTTAGAGCCTTGACAAACTTCAACCAAATGCCCACCTAGGCCAAATCCCGTTACATCAGTAATCGCATTAATACCGTTGATTTTGGATAGTTTAGCACCAATATCATTAAGTTCACACATGGTATCAATGGCTCTAGACTCATCCTCTTTGGTAATTTTCTTTTGTTTTTGCGCCGTGGTCAAAATACCAATACCCAAAGGCTTGGTTAGATAGATTTTGTCACCCACTTGCGCTTTTGAATTTTCCTTAAGGTGTTTGATAGCAACCCTACCAGTAACGGCTAATCCAAAAATAGGCTCTGGTGCATCAATACTATGTCCACCTGCTAAAGAGATACCTGCATCAGCGCAAACACTGCGCCCGCCTTCGATTACTTGTCGACCTATTTCAGGTGCAAGCTTGTCGATGGGCCAGCCAAAAATAGCAATGGCCATCAAAGGGGTGCCACCCATTGCGTAAATATCGCTAATAGCATTGGTTGCAGCGATTCTTCCAAAGGTAAATGGGTCGTCTACAATTGGCATAAAGAAGTCGGTGGTACTAATAATCCCCTCTCCATTGCCTAAATCATAAACAGCTGCATCATCACGAGAAGCATTACCAACCAGCAGTTTTGGATCATTAAACTCAGTTAATGATGATTCTAAAATTACGTCCAGAATCTTTGGTGATATTTTGCAACCACAACCTTGGCCATGACTATACTCAGTAAGCTTTACATTGTTTATATTTGAGACAGACATAATGATGAATTAAAGTTGAGCGTAAGCTTCTTCTAATTGTGTGTAGAGTTGTTCTGGCGTTAGCTCAGGGCTTTCTTCCATGATATTAAAAGCAACAACATTATCCTCAACTGCGCCCCACATCTTCACGTAAGAGCCATCCTTATAGCCATGATCTTGTCTAAAGGTATTTAGCTGATTTTTAACCAAATAGCGTTTATATAATTCTGGCACGTCCATGGCCATATTGCCCAATGCTTGGAAAAACAAAGCGAACAATTGGTATAAAGAATTTTGAGATTTATCAACGTTGGCACTAGCTGATATGGCTACGATTTTTTCAAATATCTCCACCATTTTTTCTGGATCTATGTCGCGCTCAGGCACCATATCATTGTATATTTCAGCAAAACTAGCATCACCATAATGAATCGCTTCAGACATTAAAAAGTGCCAAATATCAACCAATTCAACTTTAGCATTATCAATATCATTTTCTGACTCAATATCTTTCCAATGCTTCCAGTTAAAGGAATCAATTGCTTCGGCAGCTTCCATATAGATACAACGTAACCATGAGATTGGGCGCCCTTCTTTAGTGGCACCTTCGGTCCAAATTTCTCCGTTAGTGGCGTTATTGAGCTTCATCTGTAGTTCGAACATTTGTTTAATGTGGTTCATAGAATTAGTTGAGTTAAATTACAAATTTAAATGATTTTACCTAAGCTTAAACCATTTTGTATTTTTGATTAAAATAATAGCCACTTCAGTGGTCATGGCGACGATACCAGTAATAAGAAAACACCCTAGCAATATAACTAATTAGTCCTGCCATATTAACCCGATCTATTTTTTATAATATAAGAATGATTTTATCTTGAGAATAGATAGTTTTGATTGCTTTATAATTTACATCTATGTTGATGATTAATTGCGATTTAGGAGAGTGCTTAACTCCCAACCCTGATGCTGATGTTATGCCACTGATCAACATGGCTAACATTGCTTGTGGCGGTCATGCGGGTGATAACAACAGCATGACAAAAACCATTCAACTTGCCAAAAAATTTGGCGTCAAGATTGGTGCACATCCCAGTTATGCAGATATTGCTAATTTTGGTCGCGTGAGTCAAACGCTAAGTACTTTTGCATTGTTTGATTTAATTTACCAGCAAATTACTGCTTTTCAAACGTTTTGCACCGAACATGGCGCCCTTCTTAAATACATCAAGCCACATGGTGCTTTGTATCATGATATGACTCACAACCCTTTGGTTTTAGAGGTGATGTGTGATGTGATTTATAAAACTGATCAAAATTTATCCTTGGTAATTCAGGCTGGTCATGAGGATTATTTTAAAAATTTCGGAAATAATGGAAATGGCTTATTTTTGCATGAAGTTTATGCCGATCGAGGCTATCAAGGCATACATATGATTCCTAGAGGGGACAAAGGTGCGGTTTTAACCGATCCAAAAGCTATTATTGATCAATATTATCAATTTTTAGAGGAGAAATCTTTCAAAATTGACACCATTTGCTTTCATAGTGACAATAAAGCCTCTGTAGAGGCTCTAAAACAGCTTAAAAATGCATAAAATCATACTTGCGGGGGAAAGCTCGCTTCTTATCTATTTTGGCAATAAGATCGATCCTAGTCTTCCTAGAAATATCGCAAATTTTGCAAATCAGCTTAAAAAGCATTTTTCTGAGTCAATTGTCAATTTAACACCCTCTTATACTTCTCTTTTGGTGAATTACGATCTCAATAAAACCAATTATCAGCAGTTTAAGACTCAAGTTAGCGAATTGCTAGAACAATTTAGCTTTGAACAAGCTGAACAAATTTCTAAGGTGATACACATTCCCGTTTATTATGGATTTGAAGTAGCTCTTGATTTAGAAAAATTGCTGGCTGAAAAAGAACTAACAATAGATGAGTTTATCCATATTCATACTTCGCAAACCTACCAAGTTTATGCCATTGGATTTAGCCCAGTATTTGCATTTTTAGGCCAGGTTGATGAGAAAATTCAAGCACCTCGCCTAGCCACACCAAGAATCAAAATTCCAGCAGGTAGTGTGGGCATCGCTGATAGACAAACAGCTGTCTACCCTATTGATTCATCAGGAGGCTGGAATATTGTTGGCAGAACAATACTTGACTTATCACTTAACGATCCTAAAAATCTAGACAAATTTAAGATAGGTGACAAGGTTAGATTCTACTCAATTAGCCGTGATGAATTTATGCGTTATGGTGGACGAGAATGAGCTTTAAAGTTATCAAACCAGGATTTTTAACGACGGTTCAAGATTATGGTCGTCTAACTCATGGTGAACAGGGTTTGGCTCAATCTGGGGTAATGGATGAGCATGCCTATGCTTGGGGAAATTATTTACTGGGTAATCATTATTTTGATGCCGCTCTGGAAATCACCTTTGGCAGTGTTGAATTAGAAGCGCTCGATGATATGCTGATTTGTGTTTGCGGTGCGGATCTTGATTTTAAAATTAATCATCAAACGGTGGATATTTGGAATAGCATTCAAATTCAAAAAGGTGATAGACTTAGCTGGCATCTACCTAAACACGGAATACGTGCTTATTTAGCAGTTAAAGGTGGGTTTGAAACTCAAAAATTTTTCAACTCCAGATCGGTTAATTTACGTGAACACATTGGTGCAAAAATAACACAAGATGAAATTATTACATGCCAAGCATCAATTGGCCAGTTAGATCATTTTATTGCGCCAAAATATATGCCTAATTACCATCAAGAAGTTGTATTAAGATTATTGCCAAGTTATCAATATTCAGAATTTAGTGATGCTCAAAAAACGTTATTCTTTAGTCAAACTTATACTATTAGCAATGCGAATGATCGTACGGGATGTAGGCTAAAAGGCGCACCCATAGCCATCAAAAAAGACAAAATGATCTCTGAAGGTATGTGTTATGGTAGTGTGGAAATCGCTAGCGACGGATTGCCAATTATTTTACTAAAAGATGCACCAACCATTGGCGGATACTTAAAAATTGGCACTGTATTTTCACTGGATTTAGCTCAGTTGGCACAACAACAACCAGGTGCAAAAGTTAGATTTGAGTTAATGGCTATCCATCAAGCACAAAAAGAGCGCTCGGTGTTTAATCAGTTCTTTGGTGTCGGTGTAAATTCAAAAGCATTAAAGATCTGACAAAATAACTCAGCGGTTTTAACTGTATCGTACAAGGCAGAATGCGCTTGAGCGTTGTCAAATTCAATACCAGCTTTCGCGATTGCTTTAGCCAGAACCGTCTCCCCAAAGGTAAGTGCTGATAAGCTAACGGTATCAATGGTAGAGAATTTATGAAAGGGGTTTTTAAGCTTTGATCTTTCACTTGAAGCATACAAAAATCCTAAGTCAAAAGATGCATTGTGCCCTACTAATATCGAACGCGAGCAATTTTGGTCTTTCATCTCGGTGCATATCGTTTGGAACATATCACTTAGTGCTAGCTTTTCATCAATAGCGCCACGTAGAGGGTTGCCAACATCAATGCCATTAAACTTTAAAGCTGTCGGCTCAAGATTCGACCCTTTAAAAGGATGCGTGTGAAAATGTTGAGGCTCCTTTGGGTATAGTTTTCCACTGTCATCAATACCAATAATCACAGCACAAATTTCTAACATGGCATCTGTTTGATAATTAAATCCAGCGGTTTCAATATCAATGACAACCGGTAAATACCCACGAATACGTTCTTTGATTTGCATTAAGCAATATCCTTAAAAAAGATAGAAGAGTTTCGATCATGGTTGAAATATTTTTGACGCTTGTTAGGTAGATCAGAAATTTTCATTTGGGTAAAGTGATGCTTTAAAAACCAATCAGTTTCATACTTTGTTAGAGCGAAAACTTTACTAAATTTTCGCCTCTTAGCTTCCATTAATATCTTATCTAAGAGTTGCGTAGAAAGCCCTAAATTTTGAGAATTTTTAGCAACCGCTAAAGAATAAATTTCACCCGTAGAGCCTTCTTGACAATCTTTTAAACCTGCGCAAGCAACTAGTTGATTGTTGTCAAATAGCAAGATGAAGTCATTGATATTTTTTTCAATTTCCACCTTACTTCTAGGGAGAATTTTCCCTTGATCTACAAAAGGCTTGATTAAAGTCAAAATTTGTTCAGATTTATCCAAAGTACTGTATTAAAACATTGATAGAAGTGCACTATTTTAATCTAAAATATAATGCTTTATATCAATACAAAGCAATTATGTCTAACTCAAGAAAATATTCCTCTCAAGTTGTTGATGGCTATGAAAGAGCAGCTTCTCGTGCAATGCTTTATCCAGTAGGCTTTAAAAAAGAAGATTTTAGTAAGCCTCAAGTAGGCATTGCTTCAACTTGGTCAATGGTTACACCTTGTAATATGCATATTAATAAATTAGCAGATGAAGCTGAGAAGGGCATTAATTCTGCTGGCGGTAAAGGTGTTATCTTTAACACGATTACTATTTCTGACGGTATTTCAATGGGCTCAGAGGGCATGAAATACTCTTTAGTATCTCGTGAGGTTATCGCTGATTCAATTGAAACAGTAGTAGGTTGTCAGGGTTTTGATGGTGTGGTTGCGATTGGTGGTTGTGATAAAAATATGCCAGGTTGTATTATTGGTTTAGCAAGGCTCAACCGTCCGGGTATTTTTGTTTATGGCGGTACGATTCAACCAGGTAAAAATCACACAGATGTGGTTAGTGTTTTTGAGGCGGTAGGTCAATTTGCCAGTAATAAGATTAATGCAATTGAACTTGAAAATATTGAAAAAACAGCCATTCCAGGTCCAGGCTCTTGTGGCGGTATGTACACGGCTAATACCATGGCATCTGCTATTGAAGCACTAGGCATGAGTTTGCCAAACTCTTCGGCTCAAGATGCCATCTCAGCGGATAAGAATAATGATTGTGTTCAAGCTGGCGTGGCGGTATTAAACTTACTTGAAAAAGACATTAAGCCAAATGATATCATGACTATGAAAGCGTTCGAGAATGCGATTACAGTTATTATTACCTTGGGTGGCTCTACCAATGCCGTACTTCATTTAATCGCTATGGCAAATGCGGCTGGCGTTGATTTAAATATTGACGACTTTACGCGTATTGGTGCGAATGTCCCAGTTATTGCTGATCTTAAGCCATCTGGCCAATACATGATGAGTGAACTGGTTGCTATTGGTGGCACGTTACCATTGATGAAAATGCTATTAGATGCTGGTATGCTTCATGGTGACTGTATGACAGTTACTGGGCAAACAATGGCTGAAAATCTTAAAGATGTTAAACCATATGCAGATTCTCAAGATATTATTAGATCACTTGATAATCCGATTAAGAAAGATTCACATCTTCGTATTTTGCGTGGTAATTTGGCCGTAGATGGTGCTGTTGCAAAAATTACAGGTAAAGAGGGTTTGAGTTTTAAAGGGGTGGCCAAATGTTATGGTCGTGAAGAAGAAGCGCTTGCAGCTGTATTAAATGATGAAATTATGGCGGGTGATGTGATTGTCATTCGTTATGAAGGACCTGCAGGTGGCCCTGGCATGCGTGAGATGCTTGCGCCTACTTCTGCCGTTATGGGTAAAGGCCTAGGTGGTAAAGTGGCACTCATTACTGATGGTCGTTTCTCGGGCGGAACGCACGGCTTTGTAGTGGGTCATATCACTCCAGAAGCTTTTAAAGGCGGCGTGCTTGCTGTTGTTGAAGATGGCGATGAGATTCTGATTGACGCTGAAAATAACGTATTAGAGCTACTGGTTGATCAATCAATTATTGATGAGCGTTTAACTCACTGGGTACAACCTAAGCCGAATTATACTAAAGGTGTTTTGGCAAAATTCGCCAAACTGGCTAAATCTGCTTCTGAAGGTGCAGTGACTGATTAACTCTTAAAGTAAAAGTTAAAACTAAAAAAAGGAGGCGTTTGCCTCCTTTTTTTTAGTTTATTGTATTTAGATAGGCTTTTTGGCTATGTACTTAAGCCATAAAAATCCAGATAATCCAGCCAATAAAGAGGCAGTTAAAACACCAACTTTAGCTTGAAAGATATATTCAGCAGATCCTAAAAAAGCAAGATCTGCTATAAAGATAGACATGGTAAAGCCAATACCTCCTAAAAGTGCAACGCCAAAAATTTGACTCATGCTGCTTTGATCTGGTAGTTTCGCAATTTTTAGTTTAATAACCAACCAAGAAACTCCAAATATTCCAATTACCTTTCCTAGAATAAGACCAAAAATAATCCCCATTGATATTGGCTCAATAATCACAGTACCAATAGAGTTGAAATCTATTGCAATACCAGCATTAGCTAGTGCAAATAAAGGGATAACAATTAAAGCAACAGGAAGATGTAGTTTTTGCTCCAGTTTTGTAGCTGGGGAGCTTACCGAGTCAATCCTAACTTGTATTTTTTCTAGAATGACTTTTTGATCTTCGTTTAATGTGTGATTTTTACAAACAGGATACTTGTCATAGTCATCTAATAATTTTTTAGTATCTTTAGATAAATTTATCGAGGTTTGTTTAGGTTTAGAAGGTACCGCCATGGCAGCAATAACACCTGCAATAGTGGCATGTACGCCTGACTCTAGAACAAAAACCCACATGAAAATGCCAACAATAAAATAAGGTAATATTGCATGAATACCAAAACGATTTAATATAATTAACATTAAAAAAGTTACGCCAGACAAGCCAAGAGGTAGTATATTAATTTGATCAGTATAGAATATTGCAATCACCAACACAGCGCCTAGATCATCTACAATGGCAAGTGCCACTAAAAAGGTTACTAACGCAGTAGAGACTCTTTTACCCAAGAGCACTAAAACACTAATCGCAAAAGCAATATCTGTCGCCATGGGTACGCCCCACCCGATAGCGCTGGGCTCATTTGCATTAATACCTAAATAGATCAATGCAGGGAAAATCATTCCACCAATAGCTGCCATAATAGGCAAAATAGCAACTTTTATATTTGAAAGCTCTCCGACTAAAATTTCCCTTTTTATCTCTAATCCGATAATAAAAAAGAACACAGCCATTAAGCCATCATTTATCCAATGATGCAGGCTGTGGGATAACTTCCAAGAGCCAACACTTAAATCAATTTTTGTATGGAAAAAATGTTCGTAGTTTTCTGTTAGCGGTGTATTTGCTAGAATTAACGCAAGCACCGTCATAAACATTAAGATTTTGCCTGTGGTAGTTTGGGCATGAATAAAGTGCTCAAAAGGTGTTGACACCTTTTTAAAGGCTTTTTCCCAAGGTGCGTATATTTTCATCTTATTCTATCTGTTTAAACTTAAAAAACTTAATCTTGAGCTGGAGCAAATACCATTTGTCTATCGTCTAAGTTAACTGAAACAATTTGGATTTTAATTTTATCACCTAGCTGAAACACTTTACCAGTGCGCTCACCTTTTAATTGATGATGAACATCGTCAAAATTGTAGTAGTCATCTTTCATGTCACGCATTGCAATCATACCTTCAACAAAGACATCTGTTAGCTCGATAAAAATACCAAAGCCTGCTACACCTGAAATAATACCATTAAAAGTATCGCCGACCTTGTCACGCATATACTCACACTTTAGCCACTGCTCAACATCGCGAGAAGCTTCATCAGCACGTCTTTCTGTGACTGATAAGCTTACACCCAGTTCAATCATTTTCTTAGAAGGCTCTTTCTTTTTATTACCCAGTACCTTGCCAACTACACGATTCATCAATGATGGCTTTTTCTTTTTAAGAACACGATTGATGGCGCGATGCACTAGTAAGTCAGGATATCTTCTAATTGGTGATGTAAAGTGAGTGTAATCATCAAATGCCAAACCAAAATGTCCTTCGTTAGCAGGTGTATATACAGCTTGCTTCATGGTTCTAAGGACTACGGTTTTGATAATGTTTTCATCGTCTCTACCTTTAGCATCTTCCAGTACTTTCGCAAAATGTTTAGAATCTGGCTGATCACCACCTTCTAATGTAAGGCCAATAGCGGTTAAGAATTGACGAGTCACTTCTACTTTTTCTGCCGTTGGTTTTGGATGAATTCGGTACAAGAAGTCTTCTTCATTTTCACCTAAGAATTTAGCGGTAGCTTGGTTAGCCATCAGCATGCATTCTTCAATAAGTTTGTGTGCATCGTTTCTTGAGAGGGCAATGATGTTGTCAATTTTTCCAGCATCATTGAAAAGGATTTGTGATTCAATACGATCAAAATCCATTACACCACGTTTAGTTCTAGCAGCCTTTAACACTTTGTATAAGTCGTAAAGGTCGTTTAAATTTTCTAATACTGGTTCAAATTCTGTTTTTAATGCTTGGTCATCTTCCTCTAAAATCTTACTGACCTTTGTATAGGTTAGTCTTGCATGAGAGAACATGGTTGCTGGGTAGAATTTATAATCAAGCAAATTTCCTGCTTTATCAATGTTCATCTCACAAGCCATACAAAGGCGCTCTACACCTGGATTAATTGAACACAGGCCATTTGATAGAGCCTCAGGCAGCATTGGTACTACACGACGCGGGAAGTAAACCGAATTACCTCGCTCGATTGCATCATCGTCTAGTGCTGTACCCTCTTCTACGTAATGAGAAACGTCAGCAATAGCAACAACTAATCTCCAGCCATTGTTTGTTGACTCTGCAAATACTGCATCATCAAAATCTTTAGAGTCTTCGCCATCAATGGTGACAAGCTTCATATCGGTAATATCAATACGATCTTTTTTATCTTGCTTAGTTACTTCAGCTGGAATTTTTGCAGTTTGTGCTAATGCTTCTTTTGAGAATTCAACAGGAATACCATTACGATAAAGCGCTGCATCTGTCTCAACACCTTCATCCATGTATGAGCCCAAAATTTGAATAATTCTGCCTTCTGCTAGCGCTTTAAATGTTGGTGATTTAGTGATCTCAACAATAACAATTTGTTCGTTTGTGTTGTCGTCACTGATTTTAGGGATGTTAATGTTGTTACGGATACGCTTGTCATCAACGATAGCATAAGCATTACCCTCTTCATCGATATGAAGGCGTGCTACTACAGTCTTAACACTCTCCAGGACTTCAACAATCTTAGCGTCGCCACGTTTACTGATTAAGCGAGCCTTAACCTTGTCTCCATGAAAAACTAGCTGCATTTGTCTTGAATTAAGTCGTAAATCTCTACCGCCCTCTTCAAGCTTTAAAAAGCCAAAGCCTTTAGGGTTTGCAACTACTGTACCGATTTTAATACCTTCAGCTGGATCGAAAATTGTAAAATTTCCATCATTATCACAGTTAAGTTGCTCATCACGAACCATGGCCTTAAGGCGATGAGTTAGTGGTTTTTTTTGTTCAGAATCAACCTTTAATAAATCAAATAAGTCATATTTTGAGATAGGCTTCTTTTTAATGAAGCCAAGAATATATTCTCTAGATGGAATAGGATTATCGTACTTTTCTGATTCTCTTTTTTGATGCGGGTCGCTCATATAATTACTCGTTAAATGGATTGTTAAGGATCAGAGTTTCGTCGCGATCTGGTCCGGTTGATAAAATATCTACTGGTAAATTAGATAACTCTTCGATCTTGCGAATATAGTTTTGAGCCTCGATTGGTAGAGAGTCAAATGAATCTGTACCAATTGTTGAAGTTTTCCAGCCCGGCATTTCAATGTAATTTGGCTTTGCATCTGCATAGCCTTGTGCATCGTAAGGTGGTGTGGTTGTTTGCTTACCGTTTAAATCGTAGCTAATACAAATTTTAATACTATCTAGTGAGTCTAGTACGTCTAGTTTAGTTAGGCAAATTCCAGTAACGGCATTAAGCTTAAATGACCGGTTCAGAGTAACCATATCTAACCAACCACAGCGACGCTGACGCCCTGTTGTTGCGCCAAATTCATGACCTATAGTGCCTAAAACTTTACCAATTTCATCACCTTTGTCTGTTGACATGTCATAGATTAGCTCTGTTGGGAATGGACCACCACCAACACGAGTTGTGTAGGCCTTAACAATACCGCATACGTAATCAATGTCTGTGACACCAACACCTGAGCCTGTTACTGCGCCACCAGAAGTTGTGTTCGATGAAGTCACAAATGGGTAAGTACCTTGATCAATATCTAGAAGTGCACCTTGTGCACCTTCAAATAAGATATTTTCGTTATTTTTAATATGTTGATGGATTTTCTCAGTGACATCAGTAATCATAGGAATGACCACCTTAGCTTGCTCTAGAGCTTCTGCTAAAACTGTATCAAAATCCAATGCCGGCACTTTATAGTAGTTGCTTAAAGAGAAATTGTGATATTCCATTACTTCTCTAAGCTTATCTGCAAATGCTTCAAGATCTAGTAGGTCGCCAACTCTTAGTCCACGACGAGCAACCTTATCTTCATAAGCAGGACCAATACCGTTACCTGTTGTACCAATGGCAGCTTTACCGCGTTTAGCTTCACGTGCATTATCAAGAGCAACATGGTAAGGCATAATCAGTGGACAACCTGGTGCAATCTTTAAACGTGATTTTGCATCAACGCCTGCTTCGTTCAATTCGCCAAGTTCTTTAATAAGTGCAGACATTGATAAAACAACACCATGAGCAATTAGACATTCAACATGATCACGTAAGATTCCAGAAGGGATTAAATGTAGTACTGTTTTTTGACCATCAATAACCAATGTATGTCCTGCATTGTGCCCGCCTTGAAAGCGAACAACACTAGAGACCTTATCGGTGATCAAGTCTACGATCTTACCTTTGCCTTCATCACCCCATTGAGTGCCGATGATTACTACATTTTTTGACATACTAATTCCTAACTGGTTAATTTATTGTTAATAAAACTTAATTTGATTGAGATAAAAACTTCAAGTCAAATGAAAATCCTGTGGCCGCTCTTGACTGTCCAAACGACTCACCAATACCGTTATAACGCCCGCCTTGCGCTAAAGCCTTAGAATAGTTTTGGTTATAAGCTGAAAATACAATGCCTGTATGGTATTCATAAGTTTGTAGTTCAGCTAAATCATAACTTGCTTGAATATTTTTACCTTTAAGCGCTTGATCAATTGCTTGTAAATCTTTGATAGCATTGATCGCATTTGGAAAATTGACAAACAAATCTAAGGCTTGATTCAATGCGCTATTATCACCTTCCAACTTGATAAGCGCATTAAACAAAGGTGCATTAACAAGAGGATGCTTATTGATAAAAACAGCTAGATCTGGTGATGAGCGATGTGCAAAGATGTGACGTAGTTCAGCTGCCTGATCTGAGTCTAGCGATTCATCCGCCATTAAGGCATTGAAAATAGCTACATTTCCTAAGCTAATAACAACCGGATCGATCGATAGAATCTTTAAACTTTCCAGCATTAATTCAATCACTTCAATATCTGCTGAGATTTCATTAGAGCCATATAACTCTGCACCCGCCTGAATAGGAGAGCGTGAATCATAAAAGTCATCAGCACTGGTTTGTAGGATTGCATTAATGTAACAATATTTTTCAATACTGACACTGGCACGTCTCGCATCAATACGCGCAATTTGCGGCGTAATATCGGCATGAACGCCTAGCATTTTCCCACTAACCGGGTCTAGAAATTTGAATGTTTTTTCGTTAACCGAGTCGCTGGTTAAAAGTAACGAATCAACATGTTCCACCATTGGCGGAATCACCAAGCCAAAACCTTTTTCAGTATATAGGTCTATTAATTGACGTCGTAGCATTTCAAAATTAAGCGCCTGATTGCCGCTTAATTCATCAATACCCTCGGGTAACTGCCAAGATTTCATATAGGTGCTTATTTAGCCCCAGGATTAAAGTGACGGAAGAACTCAGTATTTGGATTTAACACCATGATGTCATTCTGACCAGAAAACGATTTCTTATAAGATTCTAATGAACGATAGAATGAATAAAAATCAGCGTTTTGATTATACGCTTGTGCATAGTTCCCTGCTGAGATTGCATCACCTTCACCACGTATGATTTCTGAATCACGATAAGCGTTTGCTAAAATAATAGTTCTCTTTTTATCAGCTGCTGCCTGAATAATTTCAGCCTCTTCAGCACCTTTAGATCTAAACTCTTTCGCAACACGATTACGCTCTGCTTGCATTCGACGATAAACTGAGTTTGAAACTTCTTGAGATAAGTCAATACGCTTAATACGAACATCAATAATTTCAATACCAAAATCGCCAATATCTTTCTTCGCAAGCTTTGCAATGCTAGTCATGATTTCGCTACGTTCACCTGAAACAACATCTTTAATAGTACGTTTTGAGAATTCACTTTTAAGGCCGGTTTTAATAATTTGCGCTAAACGATTACTAGTTCGCGCTAAGTTACCACCTGTCGACTTGTAGAACTTCTCAGCATCGATAATACGCCATTTAACATATGAATCAACGATAACGTTTTTCTTTTCACCTGTTAAGAAGCGCTCAGATGGCGCATCAAGTGTTTGAACACGATTATCAAATTTGACTACATTATTGACAAATGGTGTTTTAAACTTAAGCCCTGGCTCTTTTTCAACACTAACAATTTCACCTAAACGAAGTTTGATAGCGGTTTCAGTTTCACTAACCGTATATAGTGCTGAACTCAGTATAAAGAATACTGCAGCAATGATAATTAATCCTATTTTTTGCATTATCTTACTCCTCTATCACGGAAAATATTTCTAGCACCACTTGGCGCCTCTACTTGCTCTGGAGTTGCTTGAGAAGTGGTTTGAGTATTAGCTCGCTTATTATTGATTAGTTTATCAATAGGTAAATACATCATTGAATTTGCTTTTGAATCAACCACAACTTTACTAGTTGAAGCAAAGACACTTTCCATAGTTTCACGGTATAGACGCTCTCTAGTAACTGCCGGTGCTTTTTCATACTCAGCTAAAATTTGCTTAAATCGAGACGCTTCACCTTCTGACTTTGAAGTTACTTCAGACTTGTAAGCCTTAGATTCTTCAAGTAGACGTGCAGCAAGACCTCGTGATTTTGGCAAAATATCATTAGCATATGTTTGCGCTTCGTTAATCAAACGCTGCTTATCTTCTCGTGCTTTAACAGCATCAGAAAAAGCCGCTTGAACTTGCTCAGGTGGTTGCGCATCCTGCATGTTTACTGTCGTAATTTGTAAACCTGTCTGATATAAATCTAACAATGCTTGAGACTTTTCCTTAATGTCATCGGCAATACTCACTCGACCTTCAGTTAAAATGTAATCCATGGTATTTCGACCAACTACTTGACGAATAGCACTTTCAGATACTTGACGCAGCGTTGTATCCGGAGTGGCAACATTAAATAAGTAAGCCTGTACATCGCTAATTTTGTATTGAACCGCAAACTTAGCGTCAATCATATTTTCATCTTTGGTCAACATAAGTGATTCAGAAGAAACATTACCACCAAAGTTATTACCTCCTTTGACAACATTACGATAGCCGATTTCAGCCGTCCTAATTTGTGCTACATTAACTCTATTAACAGATTCAATAGGAAATGGTAGGTGCCAATGAGGACCTTGAGAGGTCTCTTCTTGGAAGGCGCCAAAGCGTAATACAACACCTTTTTCAGCAGGATCGATAATATAGATTCCTGATAACATCCAAACAAGCACACCAATGATAACAACAAACTTCACGCTACCTTGCGGTGCTTTTGGTGCATCTGATGAACCGGTTGAATTACCAGCACCAAATAGGCTGTTAAATTTATCTTTAAATTCTTTAATTACACCATCTAAATCCGGAGGCGTCTGGTTGTTGTCGCCCCAAGGTTTTTGATTACTATTATTATCGTTCCAAGCCATTATAAATACTTCCATTATTGTTAAAACTTCAGTTATTTTACCCAAATAAATGCACGCTCATGAAGCTAATATATTGAGGATATTGCTATTTAGTTGGTGTTAAAATAATTGAATTATAAAAATATTAATACCATCATGAAAAAGTCACTTACTCTTTGCTCGTTTGCTTTACTTTCTGGTTTGGCCAATGCACAGGGATACGTTTTAAATTGTGAAGATAATCGCTTACTTTTTCCAAAACAAACCTTATCAAACGATGAAAACCTAGATGTGGTTGCTGATCGTAGCGAAATTACCAAAGGTGATACTTATCTTTTATCTGGCAACGTTTCGCTTAATTCTAGTGCTTATTATTTGAGTGCAGATGAAATTAAGATTAAAAAATCAGATAAAACCTCAACAGCTAAAGGCCATGTTCAATTTCAAAATGATCAGTTGATGTTAATAGGTGATAGTGCTGTTGTTAAAAAACAAGCAGACATAACTCATACCACTCTAAATCAAGTTCAATTTCATTATCCAGACACCAAGATAAATGGCCAAGCTCAGCAAGTGGTTAACGATGGCACTATGCAGGTCTTTGACGATGCTAGTTACTCTTTATGCCCACTGGGTAATACTGATTGGCAAATGAAAGCAAATCAAATCACACTTAACTCAACAACTAATCGCGGTGTCGCTAATGATGTAGTGGTTGAGTTTTTAGGTGTTCCTGTGTTTTACACGCCTCATCATGAATGGGTGTTAGAAGGACGAGGTTCAGGCTTCTTAGCACCTACATTTGGCAGATATAGCGAGTCAGATCCTAGTGATATTAATGACAGTAGGCTTGGCGACTATAAAGTTAGAATTCCTTATTACTTTAATATTGCCCCAGATCGTGATTTCTTATTAACCCTTAATCAACTCTCAAGCCGTGGTAGTGTTGTTGAGGGTAAGTATCGACAATTAATTGCCAGTAATAAATATTTAGACAAAGGTCGTTTTGAGGTTGAAGGCCATTATCTTAATGAAGATGATATTACTAACAACAAGCGTTGGTTGTTAAACTCAAGTATTGATTTATCGATTAATGATAAAACTGAGTTAAGCCTGGTGACTAATCGTGTTTCTGATAAAGATTATTTTAAGGAAATTGCACACAGTGATACCAGCGCTACCGCCCTACATTCTCACATTGATCTAACCTATGCAGATGAAGCGCAAGATCTAAGCATGGCTGTCTTTGCTGAAACTGAGCAATTAATTAACAACGGCTCTGCTGCCTATACACGTGCGCCTGAAGTTTCAATTAGCAAATCTTTTAAAGGAATGGATAATCGTCAAATGGACTTATCTTTAGTAAGTACCAAGTTTCAACATCAAACATCAACCGACACAGGCGTGCGAACCCATGCTCAAGCAAACTTCACTCGTCCAATCACAACTAACGCTTACTCATTAACTCCAAAACTTAATCTTTCTAGTACAGATTATGCACTGGATAATACTACGAATGAGAGTAGATCTATCTATAGTTTTGGTCTAGATTCAAAGCTCTTCCTGGAAAGGGAAGCCAGCCTCTTTGGTACAGATCTTATTCAAACCTTAACACCAAGACTGGCTTATAACTTCACACCTAAAAAAGATCAAAGTGCTTTACCAAGTTTTGACTCTGCCGATAAAAATGACTCTTATGAAGGTTTGTTTTCAGGGCAGAAATTTACCGGTATTGATAGAGTCAGCAATGCTAACAACTTTACTTTAGGTCTTGAATCTGATTTTATTGATGAAGAAACCGGCGATACTTATCTAAGTCTAAAAGCAGCGCAAACACGCCACCTTGATGATACAGATATGGATAGCTCCGGCGTATTGGTGAGTCGAAGAAAATACTCGGATATTGCTTTATCGGCAGATTTTGGTCTTAATGACTTTACCTTTAACAACGCCTTGCAGTACGACCCAGAAACCAATAAAATTGACAAGCGTGACAGTTCAGTAAGCTATATTCTTAACCCTAGAAAATTCCTAACTTTGGCACATCATGATAATGCTGGAGTAAAATCTGCTGAACTTTATGGTGCTTATCCAATTACCCAAAAAGTGCATGTATTTGCAGGTCTTAATCGATCAATCACTGATTCGATTACTAATAAAGAAACCACAGGTGTGGCTTATGAATCTTGTTGTTGGGCGCTACGTTTAGCGCACTTTAAAGAGCATGTTAGTGGCAATGACTACAATTATGTAACTAGCTTTGAGTTAGTACTTAAAGGTCTTGCCACTACCTCTCCAAGCTTGTCAAGGCGCCTTGAAGATGAAGTGCCAAATTACCTAGCCAACTTAGATGATTTTTAAAATGAGTAAATTTCTTTTATTGTTGTTAGTTGTTTCACTTAATTCAGCCGCCGCCTCTAATAGTATTATTGCCATTGTTAATGATCATTTAATTACTCGTGATGCCATTAATACTAAAATAGATACCCAGAAATCTAAAGAAGGCAAATTAGAAGCTGTTAATCAGCAAGTTGACATACTCTTGCAAATGGATAAAGCTAAGCAATTAGGTGTCAAACCTAAGCCAGTTGCCATTAACAATATGCTTAAACGAGTTGCTAGTCAAAATAAATTAACCCTGGAACAGTTACAAAAAAGACCTGAATTTGGGGAAATTATGGCAAGCATTCAGCAGCAATTATCCCTAAATGGCCTTAAAGAGTTGATTAGCAGTAAGGCTAAATTAACCATCAGCCAGGCTGAAATTGATCAGACCATAAAAGATAATCCAGCAACTGGTGATGATATTGAGACTCAAATTCGTATTGCTCAAATTGCTATTAGCTCTATTGATAAAACTGATTCGTTACTGCAATCTCAAGATGATTTAATTCAGGCATTGTTAGTTGATTTATCCATCCAGATTAAACAAGGGAAATCTTTTTCTGGCTTGGCAAAGCTATATTCTCAAGACGAGTCTTACAAAAATGGCGGAGAATCTGACTGGATTATACAAAAGCGTCTACCTAAGGACTTTATTAAGGCAATAAAAGCGCTAAAAGTACAAGAATTATCTACTCCTTTTAAGGCTGGTAATGGCTGGAGATTGGTAAAAATTATTGAAAAGCGTCAGGTTGATAATCACTTAAAGACAATTAAGGCAGCATTAATTCGCCAAAAGAAAAATCAGTACTTTAGCAACTGGACTAAAAAACTTAGAAAAGATGCTTATATAGAAATATTTGATCACAAACTTTAACTCACTCTCTCATGTCTAAAACAATAGTTATTTTTGGCTTTCATGCCATTCAGGCTCAGCTTGATTCTGCACCAGAAGGTTTTGTAAGAGTGTTGACACTCGACAACCGCAACGATAAGCGTGTTAATCAGATTACAGCTCAGCTCAATCAACTCGATATTAATACAGTTAAATCTAGTAAACAACAGCTGGATAAGCTTACTAAAAATCAAACACATCAAGGTGTAGCTGCTGAAATTTTACTCCCTACCCTGCCTAACCAAAATGAGTTGATTAGCTTTGTTTCTCGATTGGATAAAATTCCTTTGATTTTGATCTTAGACTCCATTCAAGATCCTAGAAACCTAGGCGCTTGCCTGCGCAGTGCAAATGCTGCAGGAGTTGATTGTGTGGTTATCAATAAAGACGGCTCTGCACCTATTAATGCTTTAGTGCATAAAACAGCGGCAGGTGCCTTAAACCAATTAAAAATTTTCCAAGTGACTAACCTTGCTAGAACTATCAAAGCTCTGCAACAAGAAAACATCTGGGTAGTGGGCTTAGACGGCTCTACTGAGACTTCTATTTACCAAATTGATCTAACCACTCCTACCGCGCTTATTATGGGCGCTGAGGGTAGCGGCCTTAGAAACCTTACCAAGCAATCTTGTGATCAGTTGGCATTAATCCCAATGCAGGGTAATGTTGAAAGTCTTAATGTATCGGTGGCAACAGGCATTAGCTTGTTTGAAGCTAGCAGGCAGCGTTTAGGCTAATACTGTGTCATTGAGCTATCGATACTTTTAGCCCAGGCGTCAAGTCCACCTTTAAGATTAATAATATGACCAAATCCAATCGATTCAAAATAGCGAGCAACCTGCATGGATCGAATACCGTGGTGGCAAATGATTACCGTTTCTGCTGATTTATCTAAACTGTCAATATTGGCCATAATTTGGCCCATGGGTAGTAATCGTGCATTGTCTAAATGGCATTTATCCCATTCCCACTGCTCTCTAACATCAAGCAATAAAGGCTGATTGGTTTCTAGATATTTTTTTAATTTTTCAGGCGTTAAATCAAGCATAATTAATTAAGTTGAATTCTAGACCCCCAAGGGATTGGCTCTTTGCCTTTAACTAACCACATCACTGGATAATTTGGCTCAAATTCTGGAAACTTACCTTTGGCATCTGTGAAATAAATAAGCACGCTAGAGGGGGAATCTTGCTGCTCTAGGTAATCAAACACGGGGTTAAAATTAGTACCTTTTCCACCTCCTAGAGAAGCAGGAAATGACAATTCATCCCAGGCCTCAAATCGCCAAATTAAATTTGGATTTACCTTTTCATCACAAGCAATCAGTGTAATTGAAGCGCGCATATTACTTTTAATGGCATTAATCTCGGATACAAATTCATCAATCTCATTTTGAGAAATAGATCCAGAAGTATCAATCGCGACAGTGATGTCAATTTGGCTAGATCTTAATGAGGGTAAGATGGCGTCACCACTTCTTCTGGAAGGTCTAGCGTAGGAAAAATCATCTCGAGCAAGACTAGACATATACTGTGCTAAAAGCGATTGCCAGGATAATTGAGGCTGTAAGAAAAAATCAATTAGCTTGGCAAATTCACCATCAAGTTTGCCAGCTTGTTGTGCTAACTGCGCACTTGAAGCAAGGTTTTTTTGCCACTTACTACTTAGTTCTTGCATTTCATCAGGTGTCAATGGTGCAGGTTTTTCAGCCAAACTCTCGGCGTTTGCTTGACCTGGTGAAGGTTTATTCTTTGGACTCTTGCCTTTGTCGTTGTCTTTTTCACCTTCCAAGCTATCTTCTTTCATACCGCCATCAGATTCATCGGCATCATTTTTTGGATCGTCATCATATAAATGCTGATCCATAGGCTCAGTATCAATACTATCATCAATCATTGGGTAAATTTCTTCAGCAATCATACTTTCATATTTGCTAAAGATGGGCACATCCAAAGGCGGGCGAAACCCCTCTTTAACCAGTAAAGGGTTAATAGCAAAATCACAAGCCAAATCCCACTTATGTTTATCACGATTACCTCGTCTTGCAAAGTGCGTGAGAGCACAGTGAAGTGCTTCATGAATTAAAACGAATTTAGTCTGCTGATTGTTGAGTTTATCAATAAAACTAGGACTGTAATAAAAGCTTTTTGCATCAGTGGCACTGGTTTTACACCAAGATCCTGCTGCCTTTAGTGGCAATCTTAAGACTAGATTTCCTAAAAAAGGCTTATCTAGAATAAGCTGAGTGCGCGCTTTGGTAAGCTTAGCTTCCACTACTTCTAGATCAATATCATCAACATTATTTTCAAAAATAACATCTTCACCAATCACTGAAACTTTAGGCTCAGGCTTTAGATCCTTACTTTTCCAATAGGGGTACTGCGTGTCACTCATAGATAGTAGCTGATGCGTGTTTAGCGCTAGAGTTAAGAATTTCACGCCGTTGTTTTGGAGAAAGTAAGTCAATATTTGGAAATAACTCCCTATTTTCTAATCTAGCATGTGTTTTCAATAATTTGCCAAATTTTTCTAAAGAATCTGGCTGATCAAGTAATTCGCCTGCCATTTTGTACAATTGCTGATGCTCTAGGGTTAAATCATCACATAATCGCGCCAAATCAGCTGATTTTTCGCTTAAAAAGGCAAAAATTGTGCTTTCTTCAGTCTCAAAATGCTCAGAAAAGTCCATTTTGAAATTTTGTGAAATTTTTTCACAAAGTGTTTGAATTTCCACCTCATCTTTTGCTTTAACTGCATTGACACATTTATTAGCCAATGACAATGCGCTATGATGCTCTCGTGTAAGAATGAGTAATTCGCCGGCAATTTTCATTAGCCGAATTGGCCATCGACTCTGGCCTTGAAAAACATGGGTGTGTAAATAATAACAAACCCGGAGAAGGATAAAATCCACAACAATTGAGAGATAAAAATAAGGTTGGTGTAATATTCAGGGAAAATTGCCACCAACAACACACGAACAGTAAACGCCAATGTTAGCAAAATAAACATGATGTTAATTTGTTTTGGTGGTTGGAAAACATTACGTCCCGTGTGTCCTAAAGAGACGCGAGCCATCATGCTTAGTGTCATTAAAGCTAAGCCAAAAGCAAAACTATGCGTGCTAATATTAGGCATCATACTGACAAAGTAAGAAGCTGCATGAAGCCCAAAGCCCAAGGTTAATAAGCCATAGGCTAGGTAAATACTCCAAAGTAGTGGCTTTTTCCATAACCCATGGTGATGCCAATTAACCAGTCTAATGCTGTGAACAATAAACAGTAAGCCGGCCAATATAGTGGATGCAATAGTTTGAAAGAAAACCTCAAATACTATAAAGGCTAAAAACAAAAATAATGAAGCCAAGTCTAAAAATTTTGAATTTTTTAACTCAGTGCTTAAGCCCAATCCGCGCTCGATAAAAAATGGCAGTAGACGTCTTGACATCATAAACAGCAAGCTAATAATTAGATAAAATCCTAGATAAATACCAAGATAGACTCCTTGAGAAACAATTCCTAATAGGCCTAAATAAAACAAAATATGAGCCGCGCTCAGCAAAACTAGCTTTGCCACAATGCTAACATTGTTCCAGTTTTTAGCCTTAATGATGGGCCAAGCAATAGCCAGTGTCGATAGTATTAAAAAGCTGGTATCAATCACTGCCTGATAAATTAAAAAATCATGGGCAACAAAAGGCAGGAAGCGTCCACCAAGCCATAACAAGGCTAAAGCCAACAGGGGGTTTTTATAAAGAGTTTGTACGCCTGTCCAGTTTTTGCTAGCAGTCAATAAAAAACCAATGGTAACTGCTGATCCGTAGGCAAAAATCATCTCATGCGCATGCCAATCAATTGGATTAGCATTATTAACAAGAATAAGTGCTGGATAGAATATCATCCACATTAGCATAGAAATAACAGCAATGACACCAGAGGCAAAGAAAAAAGGTCTAAACCCTAGTCGTAATATAGGCTTGGTTGTGTATTTTTGATGTTGATTTAAATTGATCATAATGGTTTTATTTAGTCAAATAGGGTTTCTGCTATTTTACCCGCCCAATTACTAAACTCAGGCACGGTAAAAATATCGCCGCCAATGGCTCTTTGCATATCGGATACCAGCATAACACCTAATTCTTTTTGTGGAAAATCACGTGCAAAGTTAAGAATATTGCCCCAAATTTTTTGTGCATCATCTGTTCCATTTGCCGCAATCGCTCGCCCTGCTAAGGCTGCACAAATGGCATATTGAAGATCTAGCTCTGTTGGGATGCTTACTTGTTCACCTCTAATAATGGCGTCTAAATCAGGTAAATCAGCCATGTGTTCAACAAAAGTAGTAATTTCAACGCCGGCTACTTCACCAACACAGGCACTGGCAGCTTGTCTAAATAAAACTAAGTCATTATCAAATTTTTTCAATGCACGGTGAACAAACTCCCAAGTTCTTGGCGAGGGGAAAGCAACTGGATTATGCGCTGGATCAAATTCAAATAAATGCTCAGGGCGATAACGTAAAAAACCAATAATACGTTCATCAATTTTATTTTTATAAGCCCAGGCGGCCCAATCATCTAGATTGACAGCAAGCTCATAATGAGAAAACCGATTAGCCAAAGGTGCCGGCATTGAATAGGTAACACCTCGATCACCTTGTCGGTTGCCGGCTGCAAAAATAACCCAGCCATCTGGTACAACATAATCACCCAGGCGTCTGTCTAAAATAAGCTGGTAAGCAGCAGCAGAAACAGTTGGTGGCGCTGAAGTTATTTCATCAAGAAACAAAATTCCGCGCTTACCATGACGCTTTTCATCCGGTAATAATGAGGGGATTGACCAATCAACTAGCTTACCATTTTTAAAAGGGATGCCTCGAAGGTCACTCGGTTCCATTTGTGATAAACGAATATCAATAATTTCAACATCATGGTTTGAGGCCACTTGAGAGATAATTTGAGACTTGCCAATACCAGGCGCACCCCACAACATAACTGGCGTGTGATGACCATCAAATACGGATTCAAACTCTTGTGTAAGGATTTTACTAACTTGCTCTGGACGCATAATAACTTGAAAAAATGAAAACTGGCCATATTCTACCGTAATAGAAGATAAAATCCCCTGATTATGACTACTACTAATATTACTCCTGAAGAGTTATGGAATTTCCCTTGTGATTACTCGGTTAAAGTGTTTGGAAAAACTTGTCTCGAATTACACGCAACCGTTTGTACGATTGTAGAGCGCCACACTGACAAAATCCATCCTGATAACATAACCAAAAAGCAAAGCTCGAAAGGCGGCTATGTTTCAATTTCTTTAAAAATCATTGCCACCAGTAGAGTTCAACTAGATGCTATCAATCAAGATTTACAAGATTGTGAATTAGTCGCCTACGTTTTATAGGCTTGTATGAAGATTGTTGAGTTAGGTTATCAAGAATACTTGCCCACTTGGCAAGCAATGAAAGTTTTTACGGATGCTCGCTCCCTAGACACCGAAGATGAATTGTGGATTGTTGAACATCCTAGTATCTTTACCCAAGGTCTTGCAGGAAAGCCAGAGCACGAACTAAGTATTGATTCCATACCCATTGTAAAAACAGATCGTGGCGGTCAAATTACCTATCATGGCCCTGGACAACTTATTGTTTACTGTTTGATTGATTTAAAGCGCTTAGGTATTGGGGTTAAAAAAATGGTTTCAATGATTGAGCGCTCTATTATTGACTTGTTAAGCTTGTATAACATTAAAGCGCATCTTGAAAAAGATGCGCCTGGTGTTTATGTAAATCATGCAAAAGTGGCAGCCTTAGGATTAAAGGTAAAACAAGGTAGAACCTACCATGGGCTAAGTTTAAATATTGACATGGACCTAACTCCGTTTGATCAAATTAACCCTTGTGGATATCAAGGGTTGAAAGTAACACAAATGAAAGACTTAGCGGATAATAAGGTTAGTTTTTCAAAGCTTTCTAAGCAACTCTCACAACTACTCATACAACATATTACCAGTGCCAAATAATCATTCATCAGAACAAGAAATCGATATCAAACACCTTAAGGGTGAATCAAAGGTATCACGCCTTAGGATCAAGCCTGATTCTGAGCGTGCACCTATTCGAAAACCTAGCTGGATTCGTATTAAGCATCCAAGTGGATCAAAGGTAGCGAAATTAAAAAACACATTAAGAGGTCAGCGATTATTTACAGTGTGTGAAGAAGCACAATGTCCTAATCTTGGTGAATGCTTTAACCATGGCACTGCGACCTTTATGATCATGGGACAAATTTGTACGCGTCGTTGTCCTTTTTGCGATGTTGCACACGGAAAGCCTAAAGCGCTTGATGCTGATGAACCTCAACATTTAGCTGAAACGATTGAAAAAATGCAGCTTAAATATGTAGTCATCACTTCTGTTGATCGTGATGACTTACGTGATGGTGGAGCAAACCATTTTAAAGCGTGTATTGATGCAGTTAGACAATGCACGCCTAATGTAAAAATTGAAATTTTAACACCTGATTTTAGAGGTCGTGTTGATCAGGCACTCGAAGTGTTCAAATCTTGCCCTCCTGACGTATTTAATCACAATCTTGAAACAGTGCCGAGCTTGTACCCTAAAGTGCGACCAGGGGCAAGTTATGAGTACTCACTTGAATTGTTAAAAGCTTTTAAGGCACAACATCCTCATGTCACTACAAAATCAGGATTAATGCTGGGTGTTGGTGAGACTGAGAAGCAAGTTATTGATGTATTAAAAGACTTACGAGCACATCACGTTGATATGCTTACTTTGGGTCAATATCTACAGCCTAGTAAGCATCATTTAGCGGTAGAAGCTTACATTCATCCAGACCAATTTGAAAAATACAAAGTTATTGCTACAGAGCTTGGTTTTTCACAAGTTGCGAGCGGACCTATGGTTAGATCTTCTTATCATGCTGATCTGCAAGCTGCAGGAGAATCCATTAGTTAAAAATATTTAGACTAAATATTAAGCAAAAAAATACCGACATAAAGTCGGTATTTTTTTTGTTTCTCCCACCCTACTCAGGTGTTTTCAATCAATTACAAATCGTTTTTATCTTCCTTTTTAAGAAGACCATTTGTATCAATTTTTTCATCTTCAGATGTTTCATTAGGCTTATTGGCTTTTTTAGTTAAGACTGTTTTAATCCAGTTTTTAGGATCAGAACTTTGCTTATCAGATTTAGGCTTCGACTCTTTATGAACATTGTACTTAGCATCTGAATCAGCATCACCTGGTAGTAGCCCCATATTAACCGCAATGTTGCGGCAAGACTCTTCACCTGCTGATAACGTTCCTAGTGGAATTACAATCAATGTCAGTACTGTAGAAACTAGAACACCAAACAATAATGAAATAGCCATACCTTGAAAGATAGGATCAGACAGTATTACACTAGAGCCGCCAACTAATGCAAAAGCAGTAATCATAATTGGTCTAGTTCTTGACGCACATGAGTTAATAACTGCATCAAAAAATGGCGTGCCTTTGGCATATTCCTGAACAGTAAAATCAACTAATAGAATTGAGTTACGTACAATAATTCCAGCAAGTGCAATCCAGCCAATCATAGAGGTAGCTGTAAATTCAGCACCTAATAACCAATGGCCTGGCACAATACCCAATAGAGTCAATGGAATTGGCGCCATGATGATAGCTGGAATGATAAAGTTACCAAACTGCCATACAACAAGCATGTAAATAACTACGAGAGCGACAGCAAATGCTGTACCCATATCACGGAAAGTTTCATAAGTAACTGTCCACTCACCAGACCATTCAAATCCCGGTATGTTTTGATTCTTTGGTGGGCCTAAGTATTCACCTTGTAGTTGAGTACCATCAAGTGTTTGATATTTAAGTAGTAAGTCATCAACTGCAAACATTGCATAAATTGGTGCACTTAAGCGACCAATAGGCTCACCTAGTACGTATTCAACGTCTGATAAATCCTTATGATAAATTAGATCATCTTGTTTTTTATAGCTAAACGATCCCAATTCAGAAATAGGAATCATACTGCCATTCTGTGCTGGCACAGGTAACTGTGTTAAATAAGACAATTGAGAGCGTTTTGTCAGTGGCACCTGAAGACAAATTCGTGAAGGCTCTAAAGCATTTTTCAAACGAATTGTGCCAACATTAAAACTACTCATAGCCATTGCTAGAGTCTCTTTAACCTTCATAACGCTAACACCAAATCTTGAAGCTTTAGCGGTATCAACTTGGAAATCAATGACAGGATATTCGTCACGCATTAAATTGTCAACATCTGCCATAGTGCCAGACTCGATAAATAATTCTGTTAAATCATTGGCCAATTTACGACGAGTTTCTTTATCAGGGCCGTAGATTTCTGCAACTACCGGTCTTAAAACTGGAGGACCTGGCGGCATTTCAACAACTGCATAATCTGCACCAGCCTCTTCTGCAATTTCTTTTAGTAAGCCACGCGCTTCTAATGCAATTTCATGACTTGAGCGAGAGCGATCTGCCTTTTCAGCTAGTTGAATTTGCAACTCACCAACTGAAGAAGATTGACGTAAGTAAGAATGCCTAACTAAACCATTAAAATCAAATGGTTTAGCGGTACCTGCATATGATTGAATGTCAATGACTTCTGCCACATTTCGAAGCTTTTGCGCCATTAGATGTAGGGTTGAAGCAGTGTCTGATAAAGAGGTTCCATCTGGCATATCAAGCATAACACCGAACTCTGACTTATTATCAAGTGGCAACATTTTAACTGGCACGGCAGTTGTATAAAACATAGACATAGCTAAAAAGAAAATCACCACTAAGCCAGCAAGGAAACTCCAGCCATAAGCTGCATTACTAAATAATTTTGAAATGATTGAATGGTAAAAAGCAAACATGACTTTTGCTTCTTTCTCTTCTTTTTCATGCATCTTATGCAAGACATTTAGTGGCGGCACAAATTTCATGATGAAATATGGCGTAAAGACAAAAGCTGCAAATAATGAGAACATCATAGCTACTGAGCCTAACACTGGAATTGGTGCCATATATGGTCCCATCATTCCACTTACTGCTGCCATTGGCACAAGCGCTGCAACCACTGTAAAGGTTGCTAAAATAGTAGGATTTCCCACCTCTCGTACTGCATCAATCGCAGTGCCAATGCTAATTTTATTGTCAATGAGCCAGCGTCTATAGATATTTTCAGTTACAACAATTGCATCATCCACCAAGATTCCAATTGAGAAAATTAGTGCAAATAAACTCACTCTATCAATCGTCATACCTAAGATCCAGGCAGAGAATATAGTCATTAATAGAACCACTGGAATAACCAAGGTAACTACAATAGCTGGACGCACACCCAGTGCAAACCAAACTAAAAGAGTAACCGCACCAGTTGCAATAAATAATTTCTTAATTAGAGAGTTAACCTTATCTTTTGCTGATTTTCCGTAGTTTCTAGTAACAGAGACTTCAACATTATCTGGGATAAGTCGGCCTTTTAACTCCTCCACCTTGGCAAGAATATTTTCTGCAACAGCAACACCGTTAGATCCAAATTTCTTAGCAATGGCAATGGTAACAGCTTGTTCACCAGTAGCTTTATTTCCGGTTTTATTAGCTTTACCCGTATAGTAGCTAACCATATGCTCAGTTTCTTCTGGTGCATAATAAACATCAGCAACATCTCTTATATAGACCGGCTTGCCATCGTTAATAGCTACCACTAAGTTTTCTATATCTTCAACCTTGGTAAAGAAGTCACCTGCGTAAACTTCCATGTTATAGCCGTTTAACTCAATATTACCAGTATGCTCGCGAACATTAGCATTGCCTACTGTTCCTGCTATCTGTTGAATAGAAACCCCGTAGCCCGCTAATCGACCTGGGTAAGCATCAATGTGAAAAATCTCTTTACGACCGCCAACAATAAAACCATTGTTGGTGTCTTTTACTTTCTCTAACTGTTGAATTAACTCTAAACCCAGAGAGCGTAATTGACCATCATCTAATGACTTGGACCATAAGGTTAAATTGATAATAGGGACATCATCAATTTCTTTGGGCTTTATTAAGGGTTGTCGAGCACCTGGCGGCATAAAGTCAAGATTTGCCAGCATCTTGTCGCGAACCTTGATAATGGATGCATTCATATCTTGACCCACATCAAACTCTACCGTGATAATACCTTGACCTTTGTCACTCACTGAATAAACGTGCTTAACACCTAAAATTTGAGCCATTAAGCGCTCTAATGGCTTAACTATAATATTAGAGACTTCCTCTGATGAAGCGCCTGGATATTCTACAAATAGATCAATTAGAGGTACTGAAATTTGTGGGTCTTCTTGTCGTGGCGTCGAAATAAGCCCGATAATACCTGCACCCAGCATGGCGAAAAAGATGATAATCGATAGAGGAGAGGTGATAAAGGCTTTAGTAAGCTTTCCGGCTATACCCAGTTCATACTCTTTTATCGTTTCTTTAATTAATCTTTGATCTATGTTTTCATCTTTCGATAGATCAATATGCTCGTGTTTTGACATAATTTCCTTAGATGCTCATTCCTGAAACCATTAAGATATTTGGATTTATAACAATCTTTTCACCAATTTTTAAGCCCGATAAAATACTTTTCTTATCGTTGCCAACCTGCTCACCTAAGCGAACAAAGCGTAATTCAGTTTTATTGGTCAGTGGATTGATAACAAAAACGCTTGGTAGTGATGAGCGCCACATAACAGCTACTTCTGGCACAACAGGCGTTAAGATGCCTGAATCTGTTTCAAAAATTTCTACTTCAGCATATGCACCAGGTAAAACTGGAATATTAGCTGGCAAGTCTAACTTTACTTTAACACTATGCTTGGCATTGTCTGCAATTGGGTAGATTTGAGCTAATTTTGCATCAACTACAATATTTGCGATATCAAGCTTAACTCGATAATTTTTATTAAGCTTTAAGCTTCTAACCAGTCTTGAAGGGATGTTAACCTCCACTTGTAGTTCTTTAATATTAGCAAACTTTAACAAGATTTGACCCGGCTGAACAATATCACCTTCATTGATTGATTTAGCAACAATAACCCCATCAAATGGAGCGCTAACATTAGCATCTTTAAGGCGTGATTCAATTTGTTTTAAGTTGTTTTCTGCCTGGGTTAGTTTGTTTTTAGCCTGTTGATAAGAAGTGTATCTGGATGTTCTATTAGCAAACTTATCAAACTCAGGGTTACCTTGTCCGCTTATTTTTAGCATAGGGTCTGTAAACATTGAGAACATGCCCGGCACACCACCCAACATTCCACCGCTATTAGGGGAAACAATAGATTGAGAATATTGAACACCGGCATTTCTAAGAGCTTCGTTAGCTGATGCAATTTCAGCATAGGCAGAATCACGCTGCGCTTTGATGGACTCTTGCTCCAATGTTACTATGATGGTGCCTTTTTTAAACATGTCACCTTCACGACCATTAACGCTTAAAATATCTCCAGATACTTGAGCGGATAAATTAACCTGGGAAGAGGACATTACAACACCGCCTAAAAGTGCTCTCTTATCCAGAGACATTCCGCTAACTGTTTGGATGTTATAAACCGAATCAAAGCTGTTGGCATTTTGATTCATAATTTGTGCTTGCGAAGGAAATGATAAAGTGAGTAAAACTGATGTGACTAAAGGTGTGATTGTAAAGCGCATAGTTAACCTATTTATTGGTGTGAATATAATTATTATTAAACTGAATTTTATAGGAATCAATTTACTTGTGTTTATTATTTAATTTAAATCTCTATTAAACTATTTTTTATAATCATAAGCTATTGATTATTATATATTTTTTAAAAAAAAAATTTATTTTAGTATATAAAATTTTTCTTATATATTAACACTATAATATAAGTTATTCACTTCACTAATTTATGCTATAAATGACGATTGCATTCACCCCAGGAGAGCCAAGTGGAATTGGTCCAGATTTAGCGGTTATATTTGCCCAAAAAAAATCAACTAACAAGTTATTAGTTTTTGCCGACCCTGATATTTTATTAAGTCGTGCAAAATTACTAAACTTACCTTTAAAAATAGTTGAGTCTGAACAAGCTTCGGCTAAGTATCAATTATGTGTTCATCCTATCAAGCTTGGCGGTCCAGTAAAAGTTGGCGTTTTAAATATTGATAACGCCCAATATGTCCTTAATACTTTGGATAAAGCAACTGATTTTTGTTTGAGTGAAAAATGTGAGGCATTAGTGACAGGCCCTATCCATAAGGGTGTCATTAATACTGTTAATCCAGGTTTCACTGGTCATACTGAATATTTAGCCTCTTTAGCAGATACTGAAAAAACAGTCATGATGCTAGCAACACAAGGCTTACGTGTCGCACTTGCAACTACCCATTTACCACTTTCTCAAGTTGTTCAAAATATTAAAAAAGAATCTCTTGAAAAAACTATTCGTATTATTCACCAGTCTTTAGAAAGCTACGGAATTAGCAATCCACGTATTGTTGTTTGTGGGCTTAACCCACATGCAGGCGAGGATGGTTGCTTAGGCATGGAAGAAATTGAAATCATCAATCCGCTTATTAATCAGCTTAACCAGCAAGGGTTTAACCTATTCGGCAGTGTGCCTGCTGATACCGCATTTACAGTTGATGCACTCAAAGGAGTTGATTGTGTATTGAGCATGTATCATGACCAAGGCCTTCCAGTACTTAAGACCATGGGCTTTAAGAAGGCGGTTAATATTACCTTAGGACTTCCTTTTATTCGTACATCAGTTGACCATGGCACCGCTTTATCACTCGCTGGAACCGGTAATATTAGTCTAGGTAGTCTGCATACTGCGTTAGAATACGCACAAGATTTTATTAACAAGAAAAATGCCTAAGCAACAATCTACAACATCTGGAAAACATAAGGCTCGCAAACGTTTTGGTCAAAACTTTTTGACTGATCAGAAAATTATTGATCAAATTGTCGCTACCATCGCCCCTAAGCGAGATGATAATTTACTTGAAATTGGTCCCGGACAAGGTGCCATGACCTTCCCACTACTTGATAGAGTTGATGAGCTTAATGTCATTGAAATTGATCGAGATTTAATTGAAATTTTAAATAGCCATGAAAAGCCTAATTTAGTCATTCATCAAGGTGATGCGCTTAATTTTGATCTCGATTTATTCAATCCACCTATTAGAGTAGTTGGAAACCTACCTTATAACATTTCATCTCCTATTTTGTTCCACTTACTCGAACATCGAGATAAAGTCATTGATATGACTTTTATGCTACAAAAAGAAGTGGTTGAAAGGATGTCTGCAGATCATGGCTCTAAAATTTATGGTCGTTTGAGTGTTATGATGCAAGCATTTTTTGACGTGGAGTTAATTTTTGTTGTGCCACCTGAGTCTTTTGATCCAGCGCCAAAAGTAGACTCCGCCATTGTTTACCTAACACCACTTAAAAGCTGTAAAGTGACTAATATAGAGCTATTTGAAAAAATAGTGAAAGCCTCTTTTGCACACCGTAGAAAAACCCTTAGAAACTGCCTAAAGTTGTTACTAACTCAAGAGCAAACTAGCATCGACCTTTCACAACGTGCTGAAATGTTAGATATTGATAATTTTATTACCCTAGCCCAAGATTATGAAAAACAGTATTCAAATTGACGTCCAAGTTAGCTTTATTAAAGAGCAATCTAGTGCAGCGATAAACCAGCACACCTTTGCCTACACAATTACTATTACCAACAATGGTTCGCTTGGCGCTCAATTACTGACCCGACACTGGCGTATTCAAGATGAAACTGGACATATTGAAGATGTTATTGGCGAAGGTGTTATTGGCGAGCAACCTCATTTAATGCCAGGAGAGTCTTATCAATATTCATCGGGTTCAGTAATAAAAACAGCTACCGGAACCATGAAAGGTGCTTATGGTATGGTGAATGACGAAGGTGAGCGATTTGAAGCTAAAATTCCTGAGTTCATCCTAAGTGAGCCATACACGCTACATTAAATGTCTGATTACTTAATTGGCGATGTTCAAGGTTGTTACGATTCATTGCAAAGCTTATTAAATAAAATTGAGTTCTCCCTAGATAAAGATCGAATATTTTTTCTAGGAGATGTGGTTAATCGTGGCAACAAATCTCTAGAAACTCTAGAATTTATCAAAGCACACACCGATAATATTTCCATGGTCTTGGGTAATCATGATTTTCATTTATTAGCCTGTACTTTTGGAGCAATTACACCCAGCAATAAAGATACTTTTTCTGATATTATCAGTGCAAAAAATTCCAAAAAATTATTAGAATTTTTATCTCAACAACCTTTATTGATTAGCGATGAAGATGTATTAATAGTTCACGCAGGTATCCCTCCAAATTGGACTAAAGAGATAGCGTTAGCTCAATCAACCTTGGTTCAAAAACATTTACAAGGTGAAAATTTAAGCCAATTTTTAACACAAATGTATAATAACCAGCCAGATACGTGGGGCGAGCATTTAAGTGAGCTTGAGCAGTGTCGATATACCATTAACGCCATGATGAGAATGAGATTTTGTAGGGCCAATGGCCAGTTAGAATTTGACCATAAAATGAATTTTGATCAAGCACCCGATGGTTATAAAGCTTGGTTTAAGCATGAAAATCGTTTACTAAAAGAAACAGATATTTTTTTTGGCCACTGGTCTACGCTAGCTAATGTAGAGCAAAAACATATATTTCCAATGGATCATGGTTGTGCCTGGGGTGGACGTTTAAGCGCAATTAGGCGATCAGATAAGCAAATATTTTCTGTAAACTGTTAGAGGATTACTTGTCCTTCAAATACAAATTCAGCCGGCCCTGATAAAAATACATGCCCGCCTTTTTGATATTCAATAAATGCATCACCTCCAGTGAGATGTGCGCACACTTTTTCATCTAATAAGCCCTTCTCAGCGCCATAAACTACTGCTGCGCACGCACCACTCCCACAAGCTAATGTTTCACCAGATCCGCGTTCATAAACTCGTAAATTGATTTCACCACGATTGATTATTTGCATAAAACCAATATTGGCCTGATTTGGTAAAGCCTTATTAGCTTGTATTTTTGAAGCAATGCTGGCGATATCGAGAGTCGAAAAATCTTCAATTATTAAAACACAATGAGGATTGCCCATAGATAGCACACCCATTTCAAGGCCTTCAATTTCATATGTTGGTTGAATTTCAGGTGCAACCAGTGGAATACTGTCAAGTTCAAAGCTAGGACTGCCCATATCAACACGCACAGTGTCATCTGTATTAATATATAAAGTAATTACACTTGAGTGGGTTTCTACAATTATTGGATTACGCTTAGTTAAATTATTGCGAGTTACGAAACGTGCAAAACATCGGGCACCATTGCCACACTGAGCTACCTCAGATCCATCTGCATTATAAATAACATAGCGAAAATCAATACCTGGAGAGGTACTTGACTCTACAACGAGTAGCTGGTCAAAGCCAATACCGAAATGTCGATTAGACAAATTTCTAATTTGCCCAACACTAAAGCTTATATCGCCATCGGTATTGTCAACCACCATAAAGTCGTTCCCAAGCCCGTGCATTTTTGTAAAATTTATTAACATAGGCTTTATTTTATCCACTTATAAAGCTAAAGGTTAATGAAAACGATAGTTCTGCTAAAATATCGCCTATATTTATCCACAAGGCAAATCATGATAACTCCTAGCAATATTACACTTAATAAAGATAAAAACCTTTTAACACTTACCTTTGAGGGTGTTGACTACCCATTAAGTGCTGAATTTTTGAGAGTTTATTCTCCTTCGGCAGAAGTAGTCGGCCATGGCCCTGGTCAGGAGACATTGCAACTTGGTAAAGAAAATGTGAAGATAGACCGCATTGAGCCTACTGGAAACTACGCTATTATTTTATTTTTTAATGATGGACACGATACCGGCATTTATTCTTGGACTCACTTACATAAACTTGCTACAAACCAGTCCACTTTATGGTCGACTTATTTAAAGCGACTTAAGGAAGCAGGACACTCTCACTCCCAACTATAGTTCAAATGGGTTTTTTTACCGCCCTATTATCGTTCGCATTAACGATCGGTATTTTGGTCACTGTCCATGAGTATGGCCACTACTGGGTTGCCAAAAAATTTAACGTCAAAATATTAAGATTTTCTGTTGGCTTTGGCAAGGTAATTAAATCTTTCAAACGTGGTGAAACTGAATTCACCTTGTGCGCCATTCCTTTGGGCGGCTACGTTAAAATGCTTGATGAAAATGAAGCTAATGTTGCTGATAGTGAAAAGCATAGGGCTTTTAATAGGCAATCAGTTTACAAGCGCTTTGCTATTGTCTTAGCAGGGCCAGTTGCCAATTTCTTATTGGCAATTCTACTTTATGCACTTATCTTTATCATTGGGGTTAATGGCATCAAACCGATTGTTGAATCAGTCACTGATTCTGGTTTTTTTGATCAAGCTGGCTTGCAAGCAGGTGACGAATTACTTAGTATTAATAACGTTCTAACTCCAAGTATCAGTGAATTCTCTAATCAATTTATTCAAACGAATGACACCCAACCTTTAATCATTCAAGCACGATCCAAGCTTTCAAACTTAAAAACAAGCACACTTAACTTAACGGGTGATTTTTTAGCTAACCCTGAGCAAGGTCTGGATCAATACTTAGGGTTTAAATTCTCAACCCCTAAGCTGTCAGCCATTATCGATCAGGTTATGGTCGATTCTGCCGCTAGTAAAGCAGGTCTTCGCTCGCAAGATGAAGTATTAAATGCCAATGGTCAAAGTATTTCTACTTGGCAAGATTTTGTTGTCGTCATCCAAGCCAGGCCCATTAAGCCGATTAAACTGCTTATTAGGCGTAACACCAAAAATCTAACACTTACGTTGACGCCAGAGCTAATTAACAACTCTCCTAAAGTTGGTGTTAGTGTTGTCGTGCCTCAAGATTACTTAAAAGATTGGCAAGTGCTCATTCAAAAAGATCCAATTGATGCTTTTTTATCTGCCGGATCCAAGGTTTATCAATTGACCCTATTAAACCTAAAGATGATCAAAAAAATGATTATCGGTGAAGCTTCAATTGACCAAATTAGCGGTCCAGTTAGTATTGCTAATTATGCTCAAAAAAGTGCGGAAATAGGCTTAATACCTTTCTTATCTTTTTTGGCATTAATTAGTATTGGTCTTGGCTTGTTAAATCTATTGCCCATTCCTCTACTAGATGGAGGGCATTTATTTTTTTATATAATTGAAATCATTAAAGGCTCGCCTGTCAATGAGTCTGTACAACAAGTATTTGCTAAATTTGGACTGTTTGTTATTTTGTCACTAACCTTTGTTGCTCTGTATAATGACTTGATACGTTTATTATAATCCTAAGAATTCTATGAAAAAATTATTACTTAACACATTAGTGGCTGCAAGTATAGTTATAACCTCTGTTGCACTAGCTAAACCCATTAAAAGCATTGAAATACTAGGCTTAGACTCTATTTCTAGAGGAACAGTATTAAGCTATCTACCTGTTGAAACTGGCGATGAATACAATAATCAAGTTTCTGGTCAAATTATTCGAGATTTATATAAAACCAACTTCTTTAAAGATATTGAAGTGTCGCAAGAAGATGGTATCTTAAAAATTAATCTTCAGGAAAATCCACATATTAAATATATGGATGTGCTTAACTATTCAGACAAAGTTATTGACGAAGAAAGTTTGGCAAAAATTCTTAAAAATATGGATCTTTCCCAGGGTAGTATTTTTAACAAGCGTCAACTTGACAAATTAATTACCCAGCTAGAATCCACCTACACCTCTAGGGGCTATTATGGCATTAAGATCACTCAAAAAATTGAGACTGACGCTCAAAATCGTGTTGGTATTGAGTTAGATATCAATGAAGGTGATGTGGCTAAAATTAATAGCATGAAAATCAGTGGTGGTAATATTCATGACGAAGAAGATCTACTTGATTTATTTGAAATTGGTGAGGCTGATTTTTTCATTATGAATTATTTCACTGAAAAAGATCATTATTCAAAAGTGGCACTAGATGCGGGTATTGAAGCCATGAAGTCTCTATATGTTAATTCAGGTTATCTTGATTTTAAAGTAATTAAAATTACAACAGAATTATCTACTAGCAAGGAAGATATTGATATTGATATTAAAATTAGTGAAGGTGCTGAATATAAAGTAGGCGCTATTAGCTTTAAAGGCGATCTTCTCAATCAATCTGTTAAAGAATTAAAAGAACTGTTGACCATTAACAGCAACGATGTCTTTGAACGTAAAAAAGTCATTGAAAGTATTCAGGCGATCACCGACGTGTTTGCCGATCAAGGCTATGCCTTTGCTAAAATCGATCCAATTACCACAGAAAATAGCAAAACTCACACCATTGATCTAAATATTGACATTGCACTGAATAAAAAAGTTTACATTAACCGTATTACTATTGCCGGCAATACGCGTACGCAAGATGAAGTTATTCGCCGTGAAATTGGCATCAATGAAGGCGGATTGTATTCAAACACTGAGCTGGATGAATCTATTAAAAAAATCAAGCGCTTAGGCTATTTCTCTGACGTCAAAATGGAAGTGTCAAAACTCAAAGGTTTTAACGATAAAATCGACCTACATTTTGCAGTAGAAGAAACTAAAACTGGTACTTTCTCACTTGGATTGTCGCATTCAAACAGCTCAGGCGCCTCATTTAATATGGGTGTTAAAGAGAATAATTTCTTAGGTACGGGTAACACGCTTAATGCTGCTTTTTCAAATTCTACAGCGGTACAAGAGATGAGCTTTTATTTCTCAGACCCTTATTTTACTGAAGATGCACATTCAATTAGCTACGGTGTTTTTAGTAAGTCAATTGACGGTTCTGAGCTTGATATTGCATCCTACAAAATTGATGAAAATGGCTTTAGTTTAGGTTATGGCATTCCAATTACCAAAGAAACACGCATTGGCGCTGATGTCAGATTCTCAAGTCGTGATATTACTTGTGGTACCACCATGTTAAGTAGTTATGAACCCGTGCAATGTGCCAGTAATGATAAAACTGAAGTGAAAACCAACCTTAACTGGTCAAATAATACATTGGATAATTTTAACAATCCCACTGAAGGTGTTAAAAATAGTATGAGTTTTGATTTAGCTCTGCCGATCGCTGATTTTCAGTACTATAAGTTAGATGCTTCACATAAGAGTTACTACCCATTGGGTAATGATATTACTTGGAAAGTGAATGGTAGTTTAGGCTTGGCACAAGGTTATGGTGATAAAGAGCTGCCATTCTTTAAACGTTACTATGGCGGTGGTTCATCTTCAGTTCGTGGATTTGACTTTAACTCATTAGGTGCAACTTATACAGGTACAACAACCGCCAAAGGTGGTGAGCTTTCTATGCTGGCAGGAACTTCACTTATTTCACCAATGAAATTCATTAGCGATAGTAAAAACATGCGTATGAGTGCCTTTATTGATACGGGTGCTATTGAAGAAAAAGCCTCAAATATTGGTTTTGATCAAATTCGCATGTCAACAGGTGTGGCGTTCTCATGGCTAACCCCGGTTGGACCACTGGGTATTTACGCTGCCAAGCCTTTGATTAAAAAAACAGATGACCAAACTAAAACCATTGAATTTACACTGGGCACTAGCTTTTAAAAAACATAATACTGGGGTAATATGCACACACTGGGGGAGTTAGCTAAACTTGTTAACGCTGAATTAGTTGGCGATCCTGCGCTAACAATTACAAGTTTGGCGAGCATTGATTGTGCAAAATCTGGACAGCTCAGCTATGTGATGAGTGAAAAATATAAAGACCAGTTGAAAAATACACAAGCAAGTGCGGTTATTGTTAATAAATCATTGCAAAACTTTTGCAATACTAATGCTATTGTCGTAGAAGATGTTTATTTAGCATTCGCGCAAATAACACATTTATTTAAGCACAAAGTGTTGCATATGAACGGCGTCCACGCTAGCGCAAAAATACACAATGCCGCCATAGCAACTAATTGCTGCATTGGTAAAAATGTTAGTATTGGCGCTAATACCACTATTGGTGCCAATACGGTGATAGAAGATAACTCTGTTATTGGTTCTAATTGTTTAATCGGCTCAAACGTTAATATTCTCCAAAGCTCGATTATTGGAAACTCTGTCGTTATTGAGCCAGGCGTTGTAATTGGCTCTGAGGGTTTTGGCAATGCAAGAGATAGCAATAAACATTGGCACTCTATCGCTCATCTTGGTAATGTAGTAATTGGTAATCGGGTTCATATCGGTGCCAATACAACAATTGATCGAGGAACTCTGGAAGATACTCACATTCATAAAGGTGTCAGATTGGACAATCTAGTACATATTGCTCATAATGTAATAATTGGTGAAGATACAGCGATCGCTGCTTGTACGGGAGTAGCAGGTAGTACGCACATAGGAAAACGCTGCATGATTGGAGGTATGGTAGGAGTTGTTGGCCATCTTAACGTTTGCGATGATGTAATTGTTAATGCCAAGAGTACGATTGATAAAAACATAACCACGCCAGGCATATACACTGGAATTATGCCATTAATGCCCCATAAAAAATGGCAGATTGTTAGCGTTTGGCTAATAAAACTTGATAAAATCACACAATATCTAAATATCAAACTCACTCATTTAAAAGGAAAATAATCATGGAAATGAATATTCAAGACGTAAAAAACTTCTTACCACATCGCTACCCTTTTTTACTAATTGATCGTGTTTTAGAGATTGAAGTTGGAAAGACATTGGTTGCTCTAAAAAATGTTACTTTTAATGAGCCTCATTTTACTGGTCACTTCCCTACTCAGCCAATTATGCCAGGTGTTTTAATTATTGAAGCATTAGCTCAAGCAACTGGAATTTTGGCATTTAAATCAGAAGTAGGCAAGCCTATTGATGGTCAAATTTATATGCTTGTTGGTGTTGATAAAGTGCGTTTTAAGCGAATGGTTGAGCCTGGTGATCAACTAAGACTTGAGGTTGAAGTTTTAGTCGTTAAGCGCGGCATATGGAAATTTAAATGTAGAGCGACTGTTGATGGTAAAGTTGTCACCACGGCTGAACTTATGTGTACACAAAAAGCAGCTGAATAAAAAATAAAATTCTTGAGGAGAGTAATGTGGCTATAGACCCAAGTGCAATTATAGATCCAAGTGCCAAGGTTCATAAAAGTGCAGAAATTTGCGCCTATGCCGTGATTGGTGCCAATGTAGAAATTGGCTCTGGAACGATTGTAGAATCCCATGCAGTTATTCAGGGTCCTACCAAAATTGGTAAAAATAACCACATCTATTCATTCGCCTCTATTGGTGGCGACCCTCAAGATATCACTTATGAACAAGGTCAAGAGTCAAACCTTGTTATTGGAGATGAAAACTTAATTCGTGAATTTTGCACCATTAATCGTGGCACCGAAAAAGAAAAGTCACTCACTCGAGTAGGCTCTAATAACATGCTAATGGCCTATGTTCATATTGCTCATGATTGCCAAATTGGAGACCATGTTATCATGTCAAACAATGCCTCATTAGCAGGTCATGTTAGGATTCATGATTGGGCAATACTGGGGGGGTTTACTCTGGTTAAGCAGTTTTGCATGATTGGTATTCATACTTATATTGGCATGGGTTGTCATGTTAATAAAGATATTCCAGCTTATATGGTGGCATCAGGCACCCAAACTCGTGTTCGCAGTATTAACGCTGAAGGTATGCGCAGACGTGGCTTTTCATCAAGCTCAATTGCATCAATTAAGCGAGCGTTTAAAGTAGTATATAGAGAGTCTACAGGACGATTACTTGATCAAATGCTTAAAGAATTAGAGGTTTCAGAGGCTGATAGCCCTGAAGTTATGCAGTTTGTTAACTGTATTCGTGGATCAAAAGTGGGTATTATGCGCGGCCCTGTCGAAGAATAAAGCTCCTCCTATCGATGGATAAATCCTTTCTAAAGTCAAGTGGTATTGTTACTGGCATGACTTTTCTTTCACGTATTTTGGGCTTAGTGCGTGATTATTTTATTGCTAAGTACTTTGGCGCTAATGGTTTAACAGATGCATTTTTAGTAGCTTTTCGCATTCCTAATTTCCTAAGAAGGCTATTTGGCGAGGGTGCATTCTCTCAAGCTTTCGTACCCATTCTTGCAGAGGCTAAAGCCCAAGAAACTGAAGAAGAGGTTCAAAATATTATTAATCATATTAGTACTAAATTTTTAATTGTACTAATGATTATTACACTGATAACCGTTGTTATTGCGCCAGTCGTTATTTTCATGTTCGCCTGGGGTTTTTATTTTGATGAAGATTTAACAAAATTTAACCTTGCATCAGACATGTTGCGCATCACCTTCCCTTACCTTCTATTAATATCATTAACCGCGCTCTCTGGTAGTATTTTAAATACTTATGATAGATTTGCAGTGCCTGCATTTACTCCGGTACTGCTTAATATTTCGATGATTTTATCCAGTGTTTATTTGTCTCAACACTTAGATGAGCCTATCATGGCGCTTGCTTGGGGAGTGTTAATTGGCGGCGTCTTGCAATTGCTATTTCAAATTCCATTTTTGATCAAAATTCGAAAATTACCAAAATTGGTCAAAGGCGATCATAAAGTGGTAAAAAAACTTAGAAACCGCATGTTGCCCGCATTATTTGGCGTATCGGTTTCTCAAATAAATCTACTTATTGATACAATGATTGCCTCTGTTTTAGTTAGTGGTAGCGTTTCTTGGTTGTATTATTCTGACCGTTTACTGGAGCTACCCTTAGCACTTATTGGTATCGCCCTAGCTACAGTGGCGCTTGCAAAACTTAGTAAGCATTATGCTAACAAAGATCATCAGCAATTTACCCGAACCATTGATTATGCATTAAAAATCGGTTTAATTTTAGGTCTGCCTGCTTGTACAGGTTTAATACTGCTCGCTGAGCCTTTAATAGTTAGTTTGTTTCAATATGATGCTTTCACTGTATTTGCTGCACAACAATCTTCCTTAAGCTTAATGGCTTACGGGTCAGGCTTGGTAGCTTTTATTATGGTTAAGATTTTAGCGCCAGTTTTCCTGGCAAGAGGTGATACCAAGACTCCTGTAAAGGCTGGCGTTGTCGCCATGCTTTCAAATGTTTTTTTAAATGGTATTCTTGGTTATTATTTTGATCATGTCGGTCTGGCAGTAGCCACATCAATTTCTGCTGTAATTAATGGATCACTGCTATATTACTATTTAAGAAAGCAATCAATTTTTACTTTTTCTCAAGATTTAATCAAAATATTTTTTAAAGTTTTAGTGGCAAGCTTTATAATGGTGGTCTTTATTTTGAACTTTGATCAAACACATAGTGCCTACATTAATGCCGATGCATTTTCTAGGATTACATCGCTTCTCACCACTGTCTGTTTGTCAGCGTTCATTTACTTTTTAAGCCTAAGAATGTTAGGCATCAGGATGAGAAAATTATGAATACTGTAAATTGTGTAAAACTTAACAAAGAACTTGAAGCGCTAGATCGTGCACCCTACCCAGGGGAGTTAGGACAAAGAATCTTGGCTAATGTCTCTAAACAAGGCTGGCAACAATGGCTTGAGCATCAAACTATGGTTATTAATGAAAATAACTTAAGCATGATGGATCCTGATGCACAAAAATATCTCAAGGAGCAAATGGACAAGTTTTTCTTTTCAGAAGAAGGTGCAGATGATGTTCAAGGCTATACGCCTAAATCATAATGGCTAATTTATTTATTGTCGCTGCCCCTTCTGGTTGTGGCAAAACCTCTTTAGTTAAAGCGCTTATTGAAAAAACTGAAGACTTGTGCGTTTCAGTTTCTCACACAACTCGCCAATCACGTCCTGGTGAAGAACACGGTAAAAATTACTTTTTTGTCTCTCAACAAGAGTTTGATCAAATCAATCAAGACAATGGTTTTATTGAGTCTGCGCAAGTTTTTGATAATTACTATGGTAGCGCCAAACAAACGGTTAAGGATTTATTAGCTAGTGGCACAGATGTTATTTTGGAAATTGATTGGCAAGGTGCTAGACAAGTTAAAGAAACGTTTAAAGAGGCTATTGGTATCTTCATTCTTCCACCTTCTGAGCAAGCTCTACGTGAGCGCTTAACGGGCAGAGGTCAGGATGATCAAGCTATTGTTGACAGGCGCATGCGTGATGCTGTTAGTGAAATGAAGCATTACAATGAATTTGACTACTTAGTAATTAACGATGATTTTGAAGTAGCATTAGAAGATCTATCTAAGATAATTCAAGCTCAGCGACTACAACTTTCACAACAATCTTTAAAGTATCAAACCTTGCTTAACTCATTGATTTAACCTATAATATTAATCCTTGATAATATTTACTTTTTATAAATGAGTTCAAAGTTCGCTTTACCGTCAATCAGCACTTCAAACTCTCTGGGTGTTCAAAAATACCCACCCATACTTACTGCTGAGCAAGAGCATGAATTGGCTATAAAACTCTATGAGAATCACGACCTAGATGCTGCAAGGCAACTGGTTTTGTCACACATGCGTTTTGTAGCTTTTATTGCGCATGGTTATAAAGGTTATGGTCTTGAGCAAGAAGATCTTATACAAGAAGGCACTATTGGACTAATGAAAGCGGTTAAGCGCTTTAATCCCAATAAAAACGTACGCTTAGCGTCATTTGCAGTGTACTGGATTCGAGCTGAAATTCATGAATTTATCTTTAAAAATTGGAAAATTGTTAAAGTGGCCACCACTAAAGCCCAGCGTAAATTATTTTTCAAATTAAAAAAAGCTAAGTCAAAAATCTATAACTCGCTTAATGGTGATCAAGCTGATCAAATTGCCCAAGATCTTGGTGTCAGGCGAAAAGATGTATTAGAAATGGAGTCACGCTTACAATTTAATGATGTTACTTTTGAAAATTCTGATGATAAAGATTCAAATGCACCAGAACAATATTTAACTAATGAGAACACTCAAACGCCAGAACAGTTATTGTTAATTGATGACTCTAAAAAAAATCAACAGCAGAAACTATACAAGGCACTTTCTTCATTAGATGAAAGAAGTTTAGATATATTACAATCTAGATACTTGAAAGAAGAAAAAACAACCCTACATACTCTAGCTAGCAAGTACGGTGTTTCCGCTGAAAGGGTTCGCCAACTTGAAAACAAAGCTATGCAAAAAATTAAATTAAACTTAGAAGGGTCATCCATTTAGTTTCTTTAATTAAGCATCAGCTTTAATTTATTATTAATTAGGAGAAAAAATGAACATTCGTCCCCTTCACGACCGTGTGGTCGTGCGTAGAGTAGAAGAAGAAAAGACAACAGCAAGTGGTCTAATTATCCCTGACTCAGCAACTGAAAAACCTTCTGAAGGTGAAATTATTGCAGTTGGTAAAGGCAAAACATCCGATAACGGCTCTATTATTGCACTAGATGTAAAAATTGGTGACAAAGTTTTATTTGGCCAATATGCCGGTACTGAAATAAAAGTAGATGGTGAAAAATTATTAATGATGCGTGAAGGCGATATTGTCGCAGTTGTCGAATAAAGGAGATCAATATGTCAGCAAAAGAAATTAAATTTGGATCAGAAGCTAGAAACTTAATGTTAGATGGCGTTAATATGCTTGCTAACGCGGTCAAAGTAACATTAGGTCCTAAGGGTAGAAATGTTGTTTTAAACAGATCATATGGCGCACCTACCATCACTAAAGATGGTGTATCAGTTGCACAAGAAATTGAGCTTAAAGGTAAGTTTGAAAACATGGGCGCACAAATGGTTAAAGAAGTTGCTTCTAGAACCAACGAAGTTGCTGGTGATGGTACAACAACAGCAACGGTACTTGCACAAGCATTAATAGCAGAAGGCGTCAAAGCTGTCGCTGCTGGTATGAATCCAATGGATCTAAAGCGTGGTATCGATAAGGCAACTGAAGCGGCTGTTAAAGCTCTAAGAGAGTTATCTCAGCCTTGTAATGACACAAAAGCCATTGCACAAGTAGGTAGTATCTCTGCAAACTCTGACCGCAGTGTTGGTGACATTATTGCTGAAGCCATGGAAAAAGTGGGTAATGCTGGTGTAATTACCGTTGAAGAAGGTTCAGGTCTAGAAAATGAATTAGATGTGGTTGAGGGTATGCAATTTGATCGTGGCTACTTATCGCCTTATTTTGTTAATAATCAAGACACTATGAGCGCTATTTTAGATATGCCACATATCTTAATAAACCAGTCAAAAATTTCAAATATTCGTGATTTACTGCCAGCTTTAGAAATTGCTCAGAAGTCAAGTAGACCACTATTAATCATTGCCGAAGATATTGAAGGCGAAGCCTTAGCAACACTGGTTATTAACAATATGCGCGGTATCGTGAAAGTCGCTGCGGTTAAAGCACCTGGTTTTGGTGATCGACGTAAAGCAATTTTACAAGACATAGCAGTTCTGACAGGTGGTGTAGTGATATCTGAAGAGGTTGGCTTGTCACTTGAAGGCTTAACTGAAGATCAATTAGGCTCTGCTAAGCGTATTGAGGTTGGTAAAGAAGAAACGGTAATTGTTGATGGTAAAGGTGATAAAGCTGATATCGATGGTCAAATTGCTCAAATTAAGGCACAACTTGAAAAGACAACTTCTGATTACGACAAAGAAAAACTTTCAGAACGTTTAGCTAAACTTTCTGGTGGCGTTGCAATCATTAAAGTTGGTGCAGCTACTGAAGTAGAAATGAAAGAGAAGAAGGATCGTGTAGACGATGCACTTCACGCTACTCGCGCTGCAGTAGAAGAAGGTGTTGTTCCTGGTGGTGGTGTTGCTTTAATTCGTGCAATTGCTGCTATGAGTAAAGTAAAGGGCGATAATCATGATCAAGACATTGGTATTAATATAACCAAACGCGCAATGGAAGCACCATTAAGACAAATTGTTACTAATGGTGGCGGTGAGGCATCAGTTGTATTAAACAACGTTGCTAATGGTAAGGGTAACTACGGTTACAATGCCGGCACTGAAGCCTATGGTGATATGTTAGAAATGGGTATCTTAGATCCAACTAAAGTAGTGCGTGCAGCTTTACAACATGCTGCATCTATTTCTGGACTAATGATTACTACTGAGGCGATGGTTACAGATGCACCTCAAGCTCATATAGATGTTCCGACAGGTGATATGGGTGGTATGGGTGGAATGATGTAAAACACCTTTACTTTGGTAAACAAAAAAAGCTCCGTTTTACGGGGCTTTTTTTTGGTATGATACTGAGCAAATATAATACCCAACCTATGAAATATGAGTAATTACGATTCCTCCTCCATTGAAGTTTTAACTGGCTTAGAGCCTGTTAGAAAGCGTCCAGGTATGTACACTGAAACTGAGCGACCGAATCACCTGGCTCAAGAAGTTATTGATAATAGTGTGGATGAAGCAGTTGCAGGACACGCAAATAAAATTAGCGTTGTTCTGTACAAAGACGGCTCTCTTTCTGTAGAAGATAATGGTCGAGGAATGCCAGTTGATATACATAAAGGCGAAGGTCAATCAGGTGTAGAAGTAATTTTGACTAAATTACATGCTGGCGGTAAGTTTTCAAACGATTCTTACCAGTTTTCTGGTGGTTTACATGGTGTGGGTATTTCAGTGGTTAATGCCCTATCTACTTTGGTTGAGATTTGGATTAAGCGTGATTCTAAAGAGCATTATATTAGCTTTGCAAGTGGGTTTAAGAAAACTGAATTAGAGGTTCTTGCAACAGTTGGCAAGCGTAATACAGGTACCAAAGTTAAATTTACACCAGATGCTCAGTTTTTTGATACGGTTAAATTTTCAGCTTCTAAACTGCGTCATAATTTACGCTCAAAAGCTGTTTTATGTCCAGGATTAGAGGTTAATTTTTATAATGAAATTGACGATACAACTGATAAATGGATGTATCAAGAAGGTTTAAAAGATTATCTTGCAATGGCTTTAGATGGACTTGATAATCTACCAGAAAAACCTTTTGTGGTAGATTTTGCTTCAGATGAACAGCAGCTTAACTGTTCACTTGCCTGGACCCAATACAATACCAATGTCGTTGCAGAAAGCTATGTCAACCTCATTCCTACTATTAATGGTGGTACTCATGTTAATGGATTGCGCTCAGGTTTAACAGATGCACTTAAAGAGTTTTGTGAGTTTAGAGATCTAATCCCAAAAAATATTAAACTAACTCCGGATGATGTTTGGCAAAGAATTGCTTATGTGCTTTCAATCAAGATTTTAGACCCTCAGTTTTCAGGTCAAACTAAAGAAAGACTTTCTTCTAGAGAGTGTGCAGCTTTTGTCGCTAACGTTGTTAAAGACGCCTTTAGTTTGTGGCTTAACAAGCATACCGATGTTGCCGAACAAATCGCCCAATTGGCAATCTTAAATGCACAAACGCGCCTTAAGACTAATAAGAAAATTATTCGTAAAAAGATTGTTAGTGGCCCCTCCTTACCTGGAAAACTTTCTGATTGCACCAGCACCGACCTAACCCAAACCGAAGTGTTCTTAGTGGAAGGTGATTCAGCTGGTGGCTCTGCTAAACAAGCTCGAGATAAAGAATATCAAGCTATCTTGCCGCTCAGAGGTAAAATATTAAACACTTGGGAGGTTGATTCTGATCAAGTCTTATTTAGTAATGAAATTCACGACATTAGTGTTGCTATTGGTCTAGAGCCTAATTGCCAAGATTTGTCTAATCTTAGATATGGAAAAATATGTATCTTAGCTGATGCCGACTCTGATGGTGCTCATATTGCCACACTTATTTGCACCTTGTTTGTTAAGCATTTTCCAAAATTAGTTAAAGAAGGGCATATTTATGTTGCCATGCCGCCTTTATATCGTGTCGATGCAGGCAAGCAAGTTCACTACGCTCTAGACGATGGTGAACGTGATGCAATCATTCGTAAGATTGAACAAGAGAATAAACGTGTCAAAATTCAAGTACAGCGTTTCAAGGGGCTGGGTGAAATGAACCCATCACAGTTAAGAGAGACAACCATGCTGCCTGATACCCGACGTCTTATCCAACTAACATTAGACAATCCATTGCAAGTTGAGCAAACCATGGATATGCTACTTAGTAAAAAACGCGCCAGTGATCGTAAAAAATGGTTGGAAGAAAAAGGTAACCTTGCCAATGTCTAACACTCAAAAAAAAGCTGTCATTCTTCTATCTGGAGGGCTTGACTCTACCACAACACTTGCTATTGCAAAATCCCAAGGCTTTAACTGCTTCGCATTAAGCTTTGACTATGGTCAAAAACAAAAATCAGAATTAGATGCTGCTGCTAAAGTAGCTAAAGAATTTAACGCATCAGAGCATCGAGTTATGAAGATATCTTTATCAGATATTGGTGGCTCCGCTTTAACAGATGAAAACATCGATGTGCCTGATTTTGTAGAAAGTGATGAAATACCGATTACTTATGTACCAGCAAGAAACACTATTTTTTTATCGTATGCGCTAGCTTGGGCTGAAGTACTTGATTGTCAAAATATCTTCATTGGTGTTAATGCGTTAGACTATTCTGGCTATCCAGATTGCAGACAAGAATACATTGATGCTTTTGAAACCATGGCAAACCTTGCTACCAAACAAGGTGTTGAAGGGCAAAAAATTACCATACAAACACCTTTAATAAATCTTAAAAAAGCTCAGATTATTCAACAAGGAACGGCACTAGGCATTGATTATGCTAAAACTACAAGTTGTTATCAAGCTAACGAAAAAGGGGAAGCCTGCGGTGTTTGTGATGCTTGTGAATATCGAAAACTAGGTTTTCAAGCAGCAAAAATAGCAGACCCAACTCGCTATCAAACCTAATTCATTTTTTTTGAAATTTAGTCTTGATTGATAGTCAATAATCGATAAAATAATAACTTTATTAAACCATAGCAGGAAATTACAAATGAGCATCGAGGAAAGAGTTAAAAAAGTTGTATCTGAACAATTAGACGTAAGTGGTGATATTGATAACAATGCTTCATTTATCGATGATTTAGGTGCAGACTCTCTAGATACTGTTGAATTGGTAATGTCTCTTGAAGAAGAGTTTGATTGTGAAATTCCTGACGATCAAGCAGAAAACATTACAACGGTTCAACAAGCAATTGACTACGTTAACAACAATTTGTAATTTCCGTTTAGCTTGCTAAACACCAAGGTGCTTTCTTCTTAGAATTAAGCGCCTTTTTTTTATTTTTAAAAAAGTCATATTATGAACAAAAGAAGAGTTGTAATTACTGGTATGGGTATTGTTTCTCCTGTTGGAAATACAGTTGAAGAATCTTGGAAAAATATTTTGGCAGGAAAGTCTGGTATCAACTCTTTGACCAATATTGATACTCAAGGCCAGTCAGTAACATTTGGTGGCTCTGTTAAGAATTTTGAAATCTCTGACTATCTAACGCCTAAAGAAGCCAAAAAGATGGATACTTTTATTCATTATGGTATGGCTGCTGGTATTCAGGCTTTTGAAGATTGTGGCATTGAAGTTACAGAAGAAAATTCTGAACGTATTGGTGTTGCTATTGGCGCTGGTATTGGTGGCTTAAGTACTATTGAAAAAACTGCTGATCTCTTCAGAGAAAAAGGTGCTAGACGTATTTCTCCTTTCTTTGTCCCCTCTTCTATCATCAATATGATCTCTGGTAACCTATCTATTAAATATGGCCTTAAAGGGCCAAATTTTGCGATTGTTACGGCTTGTACAACAGGCACACATAATATCGGAGATGCATCGCGTTTAATCGAATATGGTGACGCTGATGTAATGGTCGCTGGTGGTGCTGAAATGTCAACTACCAATTGTGGTTTAGGTGGTTTTGCAGCGGCACGTGCACTTTCAACTCGCAATGACGATCCAACAACTGCTTCTCGCCCTTGGGACAAAGATCGTGATGGGTTTGTTCTGGGTGACGGTGCAGGTGTTGTGGTTCTTGAAGAATATGAACATGCTAAAGCACGTGGTGCCAAAATTTATGCTGAAGTTACTGGTTACGGCATGAGTGGTGATGCTTATCATATGACTCTGCCTTCAAAAGGAGGCGAAGGCGCGGCGCGCTGCATGAAAAATGCCATGAGAAATGCAAGTGTTAATGTTGATGAAATTGATTACATCAATGCTCACGGTACCTCAACGCCTGCTGGAGATCAAGCAGAAACAGATGCAGCTAAGTTAGCTTTGGGTGATCATGCTTATAATTTAGTTATGAGCTCTACCAAATCCATGACTGGACACTTACTCGGAGCAGCAGGTGGTATTGAGGCCATCTTTACAGCTCTGGCCATTCAAGATCAAGTTGTCCCACCAACCATTAACATCTTTAACCAAGATGAAAATTGTGACCTAGATTATTGTGCCAATGAGGCAAGACAAATGCCAATCAAGCATGCTATTTCCAACTCCTTTGGATTTGGTGGCACTAACGGCAGCATCTTACTTTCAAAAATATAAAAAAATGCCCAACATCTAGTTGGGCATTTTTATTAACAGACTTTAAAGATTACTTTTCAACTGAAAGATCAACACCTTTAATTTGATCTGCATCAGCAATCAATTCTTTAATAAACTCATAAATAGCCATTATTCCGTTTTGAACACTGCTTAATGCTGTTTCTTTATTAACAACAAGCGCCCAACTTTCTGAGGTAGCGACAAACTGAACTGCACCACCAATTAATGCCAAAATAATAATAACGCTTAAAATAAACTTAATCATTGCCCACTCCTAAAATTAAATAAAAAACATTGTACCTAAGTCGCAATGCCATTTGACTGTAACAGAGCATTAATCTCTGGTTTTTTACCTCTAAAAGCTTCATAACTAACCATAAAGTCTTGGCTTCCACCCTTTTCTAAGATATTATGCAAGAAATCAAGAGATGCTCGAGAGCCGATACCTCCATTCTCCTGCACATAATAATAGGCATCTGCTGCCAAAACCTCAGCCCATTTATAGCTAAAGTAACCAGCTGCATAGCCTCCAGAAAAAATATGCCCAAAGGTGTTTAAAAATCTATTTGCATCAATGGCTGGAATAATCGCTGTTTGCTCACGCACCTCTGTTAATACTTCATAAGTATCCTTTACACCAAGATGTGTTTTCAAATCCCATAGTGAAAACTCACATTGGCGCAACATACCCATAGCAGATTGGAAATTTTTAGAATCAATCAGCTTGCTATATAGCTCATCAGGTAAAGGTTTTTTCGTGTCAATATGCTCAGACATTTGCTTGATTACATCTCTTTCATAGCAAAAGAATTCCATATACTGGCTAGGTAATTCAACCCCATCCCAAGGAACACCCGAAATACCTGCTGCACAAGGGTATTTAACCTTGGTTAACACATGATGAAGTGCATGACCAAACTCATGAAAGATAGTCACTATTTCATCAAATTCAAATAATGCTGGCTTGCCTTTACTTGGCGAATTAAGATTACACACTACAAATGCAATCGGCTTATCGGCTTTTGTCAATGGTTGATAATCTGCCATCCATGCACCACCGCGTTTATCTTCTCTGGCATATAAATCTAAATAGATCTTACCTATTAATTGGTCTTGTTTTTTTATTTCTAATACTTGCACATCTGAATGATAAGTCGGCTCATTGACTGGCGTAACGCTAACTTGATACAAGCGCTCAATCGTTAAAAACAAACCCTCTAGCACTTTTTTCTCTGGAAAATACGGCGTAAGATCTGACTTCTTAAAGCCAAACTTTTTTTCTTTTAATTGCTCACTATAAAAACCCAAATCCCAAGGTTGTAGCTCAATCCCTGCAAATTTAGTGAGCTCATCAAGTTCAGCTTGCGCTTGTGACTTTGAACATTTAACCAAATTCATTAAAAAATCAATAATCTGTTCAACACTTTCCACCATTTTTGATTCAATAGAAAGTTGTGCATAATTCTCAAATCCTAAGATACTCGCCATTTCCTGTCTTAGCGTCAGGATTTCATCCATAACGGACTTATTATCATAATCACATGATGTAATACCTAATTCAGAAGCGCGAGACACGTAAGCCCTATAAACCTCTTCTCGCAACTCACGATTATCAAGATAAGTCATTACATCCATATACACAGGAACTTGTAAATTTAGCTCATAACCCTCATCAGTTTGAATTTTGGCCAGTTCAACCTCTGAATAACCTTTTAACATATCTGAAGTAACTGTCTTTTTCCATTCATTGGTAGACTTTAATACATGCTTTGAAAAAGTATTACTAAGAATACTTAAGCGTTCTTTAATGGCTTTAAATCGATCAGATATCTCCCCTTCTAAACCCACACCAGATAGCTCAAACCCATCAATAGATTCTTGCAAAATATACTGCTGTTGTTTATTTAGGTTTGTATTCTTAAGATTTTTGTAAGCCGCATACAGTGCTTTATTGCTAGAAATATCTGAATAAAAATTAGTAATAATTGGCAAAGTTTTCTCATACTGCTCATTAAACTCATCCGTAAACATAACAGCATTTAAATGAGAATTAACACTGGTTAGCCTGCCTAGTTCACACTCAAAATCATCTGTGGCAGTGATAACACTATTCCAATCAACACCCTTTTGGGCTTGCGCGACAACCTGAAGCCCTTTTTTAGAAAGACTTTCAATAGATTGCACAATATTTTTAGGTTTGAAATTTGGTATGAGATTCATATTTTCCTTTGCGCTAGCAACTGCGTATGAGTTTTGATATTCTTCACGACACTCTTTAAAATAATCAAGAAACTTATGAATACATAAATGGCTGAAGTGAAGTTAGAACAACAAGTAATTTGGTGGAGAAAGAGGGATTCGAACCCTCGGTACGTTACCGTACACCCGCTTTCCAAGCGAGCAAATTAAACCGCTCTGACATTTCTCCGTAAAAAAGAATATTTTACGTTAATATAGTCTTAAAATTTCCCATTAATAGATTTTGCTAAATTTACGTAAGAATCCTACTTTTTGATCAAAATAACACCTAAAACAGGCTAATTAAGTCACTGAATAGGCATTTTTACCCATAATTTTTGTATATTTCAACACAAATCTAGCGTATTTTTGGAATTTTTAGCTAATTTTCATGCCAGCTTTGGCGCCAGAATCTGGCGATAAAATGTGTAATGATTTGCCATCACTCGCTGCTAGAACCATGCCTTCAGACATGCCGAATTTCATTTTTCGTGGTGTAAGATTTGCTACCATTACTGTGAAACGGCCCTCTAAATCTTCAGGTGCATAATGCGCTTTAATGCCTGCAAAGACATTGCGTGTTTTTTCTTCACCAATATCTAGTGTGAGTTGTAATAATTTATCAGCGCCTTCAACATGCTGAGCTTTAACAATTTTAGCAATGCGTAAATCTATTTTAGTAAAATCATCAATTTGAATCATATTATCATCCTTTTTTTCTTCATCTTTTTGCACGGTGGTTTGTTTTGAAGCTGCAATCACTTGCTCAATTTGCTCATCTTCGATGCGCGACATAAGTGACTTGAACCTATTGATTTTGTGTTTGGTTAGTGGATGCTTAATATCTGCCCAATTAAACGCTTCAATATTTAAAAACTCTTCAGCTTGTTTGGCCATATCAGGTAACACTGGCTTTAAATATGTCATTAACACTCTGAATAAGTTTAGTGCAAGCGAGGTTACATCATGAACCTGCGCCTCTTTCCCCTCTTCTTTGATCAATTGCCAAGGTTTATGCTCGTCAATATATTGATTAGCCTTATCAGCCAGTTTCATAATTTCGCGCATGGCTTGATTGTAATTGCGCGCTTCATATAACTTAGCAATAACGTCACCTTGGGCAACGAACTCATTGTAAAGCTCTGGCTCGATAGAATAAGCAGACAGTGTCTTGTCAAACTTTTTGACCAAAAATCCTGCTGAGCGTGAGGCGATATTGACCACTTTACCGACTAAATCAGAATTTACGCGTTGCTTAAAGTCTTGAAGATTAAGGTCGATATCATCAATTTTAGCTGAAAGCTTATAAGCATAATAATAACGCAAACACTCAGGATTAAGGCTTTCTAAATAAGTTCTTGCTTGAATAAATGTACCACGAGATTTGCTCATTTTTTGGCCGTTAACGGTTAAAAATCCATGTGCATAAATAGCAGTAGGCGTGCGGTAGTTAGCACCCATTAGCATTGCAGGCCAAAATAGTGCATGGAAATATACAATGTCTTTTCCAATAAAGTGATACAACTCAGTTTTGGAGTCTTTATCAAAGTACTCGTTAAAGTCCAAGCCTTGGGTGTCACACAACTTTTTAAAACTTGCCATGTAGCCGATTGGTGCATCAAGCCATACATAGAAGTACTTATTCTCTACACCAGGAATTTGAAAGCCAAAATACGGTGCATCACGAGAAATATCCCATTGCTGCAGTCCTTGCTCGAACCACTCTGCAAGTTTATTACTTACTTCTGTTTGTAAGTGCCCTGCTTTTGTCCACTGCTTTAGCTGAGTTTCAAACTGAGGCAGGTCAAAGAAATAATGCTCTGAATCTTTAGTAATCGGTGTAGCGCCTGAAACAGCTGATCTTGCATTAATCAGCTCTGTTGGTGCATAGGTCGCGCCACAAGACTCGCAATTATCACCGTACTGGTCTTTTGCGCCACACTTAGGGCATTCGCCACGAATAAAACGATCCGGTAAGAACATTTTTTTCTCAGGATCAAATGCTTGAGAAATAGTGCGCGTTTTAATAAATCCACTATCATTTAGTTTGTTATAAATACCAGAAGAGATTTCTTTATTTTCTGGACTGTGCGTAGAGTGATATTGGCTAAATCCAATAGAAAATTCTTTAAAATCTGCCTGATGACGCTCACTCACACCCTTGATTAGCTCTTCAGGAGTAATACCTAGCTCGTTTGCCTTAAGCATGATTGGCGTACCATGGGCATCATCTGCACAGACGTAATGACACTCATGTCCCATCATTTTTTGAAAGCGCACCCAAATATCAGTTTGGATATATTCAAGTAAGTGACCAAGGTGGATTTCGCCATTGGCATAAGGCAGTGCAGAGGTAACTAAAATTTTTCTTGAATTCATAAGATAAGCTTATTAATATTAAGGTTGTGTGATATCGTTATACGATAAAATAGCATCATTTTACTTAATCAGGCGCACTAATATGGCAGATTTAACCATTGATAACATTAATAGCATTTTAAGCAGTGTTGTTGATAAATACACCGAGCAAGACATTGTCTCTTCAAACGCAATTAACAATATTAATATTGATGGCGATAAAGTTGAAATCACGGTTGAACTTAACTACCCAGCTAAAGGCTACCATGACGAGCTAAGCAAGCAAATTACGGATGCTTTAGCTGGAAATGATATTAATAATGTTAGTGTCACTATTAATACCAAGATCGTTAAGTACTCAACGCAAAAAGGTGTTGCAATCCTTTCAGAAGTTAAAAATATTATTGCTGTTGCTTCTGGTAAAGGTGGTGTTGGTAAATCTACAACTGCCGTTAACCTAGCATTAGCATTGCAAGCAGAAGGTGCAAAAGTTGCTATTTTAGATGCTGATATTTACGGCCCATCACAGCCAAGAATGCTGGGTGTTAGCAAGCTAAAACCAGACACGTCTGCTGAAGGTAAGTTATTGCCAATTCTAGGTCACGGCATGCAGAGTATGTCAATCGGTTATTTAGTTGCCGAAGACAATCCAATGATTTGGCGTGGCCCTATGGTTACTCAAGCGTTAGAGCAAATGCTACGTGATACATTATGGCGTGGTGTTGATTATATGATTATTGACTTACCACCAGGTACGGGTGACACGCAGTTAACACTGTCACAAAAAATCCCTGTTAGTGGTTCTATAATTGTTACAACACCTCAAGATATTGCCTTGTTAGATGCTAGAAAAGGCTTAAAAATGTTTGAAAAAGTTAACATTCCAATTCTAGGTATTGTTGAGAACATGTCTTTACATATTTGCTCTAAGTGTGGCCATGAAGAAGCTATATTTGGTACTGGTGGTGGTGAATTAATGGCCAAAGAAGCAGATGTAAACTTCTTAGGCGCACTACCATTAGAGATGGATATTAGAACCGATGTGGACGAAGGCACGCCAACAGTTGCTAAAGACCCAGATGGTAGAATTGCTGAAATCTACAAAGAGATTGCTAGAAAAGTGAGTGCTAAGCTAACTCAGCAAAATCGTGCCATGAGTTCATTCCCAAGTATCACTATTGAATAATACTTCTTTAAGCTGTTTATAGTCTTGTAAACAGCTTAAAAAGTCATTAAACTATAAAGCCTTAATCAGGCTTTTTTTTCGTATGGACTATTTTCAACAATTTAAAGGTCGTTTTATTGGCATTATGCAATTAGATGACTGTGACACATTACTACAAACACTTGTTAATAATCCAGATGACTGGTTTTTTTATGACACACTAAAATCAATGCCAAGCAAGGCTCTTGATGCTAGCGTGTTTGTTGATAGCATTAAACAAATAAAATCTATTGTAGATGATGAGCATGATGAGCGCTATTGCGGAATTGTGTATGCAGATGATTTAAAAAATCCAACTTTTATTAAGATATTTCATCCCAAAAATTTAGGAAAAAGTTGCGGTAGCAGTGAAAATCCGCCCATACCAAAGTGGCTTATTTCTAAAGAAAAACCAATGGATGTTGTTGCTGAATTTGGCGCACAAAAAGAGCCTGAAGGATTTACCTCTAAATATCTAAAGTTTTAAAAAACACAATTCTAGATAAAGAGTTTTTTATTGTGTGAGGCAGATTCATAGACATCAATAAAATGATAAAGCTGAAGTCTAATGGTTTTCAGAAACCTGGTTAATTGTATACTTTGGAATCTCTACTACTAAGTCAGTATCGCTCAACACTGACTGACAAGATAGGCGCGAATCTGGATCTAAACCCCATGCTTTATCTAGCATATCATCTTCTATTTCATCAGATTCAGCTAGTGAATCAAAACCTTCACGTACGTAAATATGGCAAGTTGTACAAGCATTTGACATCTCACAAGCATGTTCGATTTCAACATCGTTTGCGAGCATAGCATTACAAACTGTTTCTCCAGCTTTAGCTTCGATAACAATACCTTCTGGGCATAAATCATGGTGAGGTAAGATGATAATTTGTGGCATGTTAATTTCCTAATTTTTCAATGGGTTAAAATTCATCGACATTATGGCCTTGCATGGCTTTCATAACTGCAGTATTCATTCGCATTTCTACAAACTTTCCACAGGCCTTTTCAAGGTTGTCTATTTTACTTTTAATAATTTTTTTGTCATTATCAAGGGCTACAGCTTCTAATTCGACTTTAGCTTCTAATATACTCTTAAGCATCTTTTTATCAAGCATATCTTGGTCTTTATCAAGGGCAGATTCAATAGCTTCAAGCGTTCTACTTGCATCTACTTGCACCTCATGTAGTTGTCTTGCATGGATATCAGATTTAGCAAAAAGAATAGAATCTTTAAGCATTTTCTCCATCTCGCTCTCGGTTAGACCATATGAAGGCTTAATAATTACTTCAGTCTTAACGCCTGATATTTTCTCTGAAGCATTAACCGATAATAAGCCATCGGCATCTACTTGAAATTCTACGTGTATACGAGCATTACCGGCAACCATTGGTGGAATGCCTTTTAAATCAAACCGACCGAGTGATCGACAGTCTTTTACAAGCTCACGCTCACCTTGTAAAACATGGATACTCATGGCAGTTTGCCCATCTTTAAAAGTGGTGAATTCTTGAGCGCGAGTAATAGGAATGGTGGTATTTCGATGAACCACCTTCTCTACCAACCCACCCATAGTCTCTAGGCCTAGCGACAATGGTAATACATCAAGTAATAACATGTCATCAGTTGACTTATTGCCCGCTAGTAAATTTGCCTGAATAGCAGCACCTTTAGCAACAACCTCATCTGGATTAATAGAGCACAGTACCGGCTTATTAAATAACTCGCTCACCATTGATCGTACCAATGGCATACGAGTAGAGCCACCAACCATAATAATATCTTTAACATCACTCATATCTACTTGCGCATCACGAAGTGCACGCTTAACCAGTAATAAGGTACGCTTAATAAGTTTTGTAGATAATTCGTCGAATTTTTCTCGTGTAATTTTATAAGGGGTTTCAATGCAATCAAATTCTGCAAGATCTTTAGTGCTTAAAGTTTCTTTAGCCGTACGAGAAAATTGCTTAATTTTTTGTATTTGAGTGGGTGTAAGCTCAGTAATACCCATTTTGTCAGTACAGTCATCAATAATTAACTGATCAAAATCATCACCGCCTAGAGTTGAATCACCGCCAGTAGCTAATACTTTAAAAACACCCTTACTAAAGCTCAAGATAGAGATGTCAAAAGTACCACCACCTAAATCATAAATGGCATGAATACCCTCTTCGCCGGACTCTAAGCCATAAGCCACTGCAGCTGCTGTTGGCTCATTAAGTAAACGCAGCGTATTTAGCCCGGCCAAAGTGGCCGCATCTTTTGTTGCTTGACGCTGTGCATCGTTGAAGTAAGCAGGAACAGTAATCACCGCACCTACTAATTCTCCACCTAATGACTCTTCAGCTCGCTGTTTTAAGGCGGATAAAATACTACTTGAAATTTCAACAGCAGATAAATTACCCATTGCCGTATGAAATAAAACGTTATTGCCATTTTCAACCAGTTGATAAGGGCAATTTTTAAATTCTTTTACCTCTTTATATCCCAGCCCCATAAAGCGCTTAACAGAGACAATGGTATTAGTTGGATCAGTTTTCGCATAAGGACATGCATCACAACCAACGGTTAGTTTATTGTCTTTGCCACAATGCACAACTGATGGAAGAATTGATTCATTGTTTTCATCAGTAAGAACAACACTTTGACCGCTCTTTACAGAAGCTACCAATGAATTTGTAGTGCCTAGATCAATACCAATCGCTAATTTATGCTGGTGAGGGGCGCTAGATTGTCCAGGCTCAGATATTTGTAATAATGCCATTATTTATATCCACTCATCTAATAGCTGCTTTGCCTGGAGATTTAGCTGCTCATAAAATTTTAACTCTCTGACCATATTCTTAATTTGATTTTTGTTTTGAGTGGAATTAAACGCTTCACTAATATTATCAATATTTTTCTTGATCTTGCTGGATATTTTTTCAATAAATTCATCTAACTCTAATTCATCTTTATCAGCTTCAATTGTCTCTAACGCTTCTCTTAACTCTATTTGTGACAATAAGAAGCTTACATCCATTTTCGTGTCTTTTTCATCAAAAGCATTAATACCTTCTAATTCAAGAAGGTAAGTCGAACGCAATAATGCCGACTTTAATGTGTCATAAGCCGTATTAATTAAAGAAGTATTTTGCAGTGCCAGATTTTTCTCTTTAGCACCACTGATAGCAAAGTTATCAGGATGAAACTTTGCCACTTGATGCTGATAAGCAGATTCAAGCTTGGCTAGGTCGGTATTAAAATTTGGCGTTAATGAAAATAACTCGAAATAGTTTTTCATAGATCTTGAAGAATTATACGATTAGCTACACAGTGAACGATTCGCCACAGCCACATTCAGCTTTAGCATTAGGATTGTTAAATTCAAAACCTTCATTCAACCCCTCTTTAACGTAATCAACTTCAGTACCGTCAAGATAGATCAAACTTTTAGCATCAATAATAACTTGAACACCGTTATTTTCAAACACTGTGTCGTCATTATTGGTGCTATCAACAAATTCGATGTTATAGCCTAATCCTGAACAACCGGTAGTTTGCACGCTAAGACGTATACCAATACCAGAGCCACGATTAGTTAAAAAATTGACGACACGCTTGGCAGCAGTGTCTGTTAAGCTTATTGCCATAGTGAGTTATGCTTTACTTTTAATATCGTTAATGGCAGCCTTAATTGCATCTTCTGCAAGAACTGAACAATGTATCTTCACAGGCGGCAATGATAGCTCTTCAGCGATATCAGTATTTTTGATTTTTAATGCCTCATCAAGTGTTTTACCTTTAACCCATTCTGTTAACAACGAGCTAGATGCAATTGCTGAACCACAACCATATGTTTTAAACTTAGCATCTTCAATGATGCCGTCATCGTTAACCTGAATTTGAAGACGCATTACATCGCCACAAGCTGGTGCACCGACCATACCAGTACCTACATTTTTTGCATCTTTATCTAGTACACCAACGTTGCGAGGATTCTCATAATGATCTAGTACCTTTTCACCGTATGCCATGTTATTTCTCCTTTGTGTTTTATTGGGTTAGTGTAGTCTTTTTAGTGACTACTAACCCTTATATATTTTAAGTAATTTAGTGAGCCGCCCATTCAACTTTGCTAATATCAATGCCGTCTTTGAACATATCCCAAAGTGGCGATAAATCACGTAATTTTTGAACTTTTTCACGCACCAAATCTATTGCCTTATCTATATCTTGCTCGGTAGTATAACGACCAATACTAAATCTAATTGATGAGTGAGCTAGTTCGTCTGATAAACCTAACGCACGTAGTACGTATGAAGGCTCAAGGCTTGCTGATGTACAAGCAGAGCCTGAAGATACAGCAATATCATTAATTGCCATCATTAAAGACTCGCCTTCAACATAGTTAAAACTAATGTTTAGGTTACCCGGAATACGAGAATCCATATCACCATTAATAACCACTTCTTCCATGCCATCAAAACCAGCAAGTAAACGAGCACGTAACATACCAAATCTTATATGTTCATCAGCCATTTCAGCATTAGCAATAGCGAAAGCTTCACCCATGCCAACAATTTGGTGTGTTGCTAATGTGCCAGAACGCATACCGCGCTCATGGCCGCCACCATGCATTTGTGCTTCTAGACGAATTCTTGGATTACGCTGCACATACAATGCGCCTATACCCTTTGGACCATAAATTTTATGAGCCGAAAAACTCATTAAATCAACAGGCAGCTCGCTTAAGTTAATTGGGATTTTTCCTGCAGATTGCGCTGCATCAACATGAAAGAAAGTTTTATTTTCACGACACAAGTTACCAATTGTTTCAATATCCTGAATCACACCAATTTCATTATTCACATGCATGATTGATACTAAGATTGTATCTTCACGCATAGCAGCCTTCAAGACATTAATATCCAATAAGCCGTTAGGCAATGGATCAAGATAATCTACCTCATAACCTTCGCGTTCAAGCTGACGACAAGTGTCAAGCACAGCTTTATGCTCTGTTTTCAGGGTAATAATGTGTTTGCCTTTTTTATGATAAAAATGGGCAATACCCTTAATAGCTAAATTGTTAGATTCAGTTGCACCAGAAGTCCAAACGATCTCTTTAGAATCAGCACCAATTAAATCAGCAACCTGTTGACGTGCCTTTTTTACAGCTATATCTGCTTGCCATCCGTAATAATGAGAATTTGAAGCAGGGTTTCCAAAATCACCATCCATTGTTAAGTGTTTCATCATTTCTTCTGCAACACGCTTATCGACTGGTGTTGTTGCTGAATAGTCCATATAAATAGGGTTTGACATAGTCTTATAATCCTTTATTTAAGTTATGATCGTCTATCACCATTTGCAAGGTTTTGCCGGTCAAGAAGGTTCTAATTTGCTCGCTTACTTCACACCATAATTGGTGAGAAATACACTGGCGTCCATTATTACAAGCAGACATACCTTTACAACGACGTAAATCAATATTTTCGTCAACTGCTTCAATAATCTGAGTTAAATTGATATCTTTAGCTGCTACATCTAGCAAGTACCCGCCACCAGGGCCACGAACACTTTTGACCAGCTCAGCACGACGCAATTTAGAAAAAAGTTGCTCTAAATAAGATAAAGAAATATTTTGTCGTTGGGAAATGATATCTAGAGTAATAGGCTTACCTGTATCGTTAGATGCTAAATCTAACATGGCAGTTACTGCGTAACGTCCTTTTGTTGTTAATTGCATATCGGTCTCGTGTATAAAAGTAAACAGATTATTATTATATACTTAACCAACTATTTTAGTCAAGTAAAAAATATACTATTTTAGTCAGGTATAGAATTAAGGTTATTTACTCTCTATTTCTAAGTCATTAACAGAGCTATCTTTTTGATCTTTAATGTTTAATTCTTTAGAAACTTTATGCAGTTGAGCATCAACATCATGCAAATGCAGCAAAATTGAATTAATCGCTTTAATAGTAGGATCATCTTCACTACCACCTACTGCATAAGAATCAAAGCGGTCTGATTTAACACTCTTATCTTTAAGGACGCGCCCTGGAACGCCAGCAACGGTCTTTCCGGCTTCAATAGACTTAACAACAACAGAGTTTGAGCCCACCTTAACATTATCACCTAAAGTAATTGGACCTAAGATTTTAGCACCAGCGCCAATGACAACGTTGTTACCTAAAGTGGGATGGCGCTTACCTTTTTTCCAAGTAGTTCCACCCAAAGTAACGCCATGATAAAGGGTTACATCATCACCAATTTCAGCAGTTTCACCAATCACCACACCCATACCATGGTCGATAAAAAATCGACGACCGATAGTTGCACCAGGATGGATTTCAATACCAGTAAACCAGCGAGATAACATTGAGATAAAACGAGCAAGCCATTTAAGTTTTAAAAGCCACAATCGATGCGTTAAACGATAGAATAGCATCGCCTGAACACCCGAATAACAAGTGATTATCTCGAAGGTATTTCTAGCGGCTGGGTCGCGCTCAAAAACGCTTTGTATGTCTTCTATAAATCTCATGGCAAAATTATATCATAAATTACTAATAATCTGAATTGCTCAATGAGCATTATGGATCATCATTACAGTCTTGGTTGTGATGAATAATCAATCGTTGTCCTAAAACGCTTGTAATTCCATAAATACTGCTCTGGATTCGTTTTAACTAGATCTTCAATCACTTGATTCATTATAGTTACATCTTCTTCAAGAGAGTCTTGTTCAGAGAGAATATTCACCGGCTTAAGGTAAAGCTCGTAGCCTCTTCCCTTAGGCAGTCTGAGCGCCCAAGTGAGTAGTACTTTAGCGTTATTTTTTCTAGCCAATTTTACTAATAGTGTCATACTTCTTGCATTTGTACCAAAAAATGGTGCTAAAACACCTCCCTCTTCACCTGGATCTTGATCAGGCAAGATACCAATTAACTCTTTATTTTTAATAGCACGCTGAAGTTTTATAACGCCTTTTTTGTCCGCAGTAGCCATCGACAAACCGTGCTTTTCTCTATTTTTAATGAGTAGCGCCTCTTGCTTGGATTTTTTAAGAGGCTTGTATAAAAATGTGACAGGTGTATTGATTGACAGCACTCGACCAGTAATCTCCCAACAACCAAAATGAGGCACTAATAAAATGACAGGTTGATCGGTTTGCAAGTGCTCAATCCCTGTCGTTTTTACAATCTGTTTGGCATTATTATCAAAACTTCTTAGCCAAATAAAACCTGATTCACTCAACCCCTTGCCCGTTTCAATTAGCGATTTTTTAATCAACAATTGCTGCTTGGAGGGTGTTAAATTAGGAAAACAAGTGTTGATATTTATACTCACGACTTGCTTAGAGTCGCTATTAGTTAGGTATAAATAACGACCAATCAACGAGCCAACAAAATGGTTTAACCTAAGCGGCATAATTGAAAATAGTGTCAGGATAAGTTTAATCATTAACTTCATTTAGCATTGGTTTCATGGCACTAAGTAAATTTTTATATAGGCTGGGTGTGCGCTTTTCTTCGGTTAATAGCCACTGTTTAAAATGGTCACGCTCAGTTGGCATAGTAAAGCACGCCGGGCATGAATCAGCTATTACTGGCAAGTTTGCAGTGGCTGCAAAATCAGCTAATTGTCGCTCCCGTACATAAGCCATAGGACGAATAACTCGCAAATCTTTAGCATCATTAATGTAGTGCGCTTTCATAGTTTGAATTTTGCCATTATGGCACATACTCATCATTAAGCTCTCACTTAAATCATCCAAATGCTGGCCAAGTGCCAAAACATTGTAGCCTTCAAGTCTGGCTACTTTATACATCAATCCGCGTTTAATACGTGCACAAAAAGAACAATAAGAATCTCCTTTCATGCTTTCTTTGGCTTGTTCAAGAATAGGGAATTCTTCAAAAAAATACGGTGTATCAAACTTTTTAAAGAAACTTGTGAGTGCCTGAGGCTCAAAACCCTCCACTTGAGGATCGATAGTGACCACGCCTAAATCAAAATGAATGGGCGCATGGCGCTGAAAATGTCTGAGTAAATGAAATAAACTTAAGGAATCTTTACCGCCAGAAACAGCTAATAAAATTTTATCACCCTCTTTAATCATGCCAAAATCTTTAATGGCACGACCTACTGGCTTTAGCAGTAATTTAGGTAGGACTATTCTTGGTAGAGCCATTGTCTTTGTTGGTTGGTGATTTTCTCATTAGTCTCAGAGATTAAGCTTAGTTGGCAAAATGATGGGGTAATTTTACCAATAGCAACTGAAATCTCAAGTAATAATTCGTCGCGCAATATGCCAACTTTAATCACATCACCCTCGATGTGTTTATTAATCTGCGCAATTAGCTCTTTGTCTTTGAGCTGCTGGTAGTTAACACTCACAATTTTATCACCCACATAAAGGCCTGCATGTTGGGCACTAGAGTTAGAAAACACTTGTGTAATATGACTAAACTCACCTTGAGTTTTGATACTTAAACCAAAATCAGACAAATCCTTTTCATGCTTTACAAATTCACACTCAACGCCTACATAGGCAAAGCTAGCTTGTAATGGAAGCTCCTTTACATCATAGAGATAATCATCAAAAAATTGGCTTAAATCGCTATTAGTTATTTGATTCACAATTATTTGAATGGTGTTATTTTCCAGACCATACTCTTGATAATGCTCCCAAGCATATTGCAATACATTATCCAATGACTTTTGATTATCAGTTTGTTTTCTAATCTCTATATCCAAAACGAAGGCAAGTAATGCACCTTTAGTGTAGTAGCTTACAATGGCGTTAGGTGCATTTTCATCTTGCTGATAAAACTTAGTCCAAGCCGCATAGCTCGACTGCGCTAATGATTGCGTAAAGCGCCCTGTTGATTTTTGCACGCGGGTAATGGTTTGTGCAAATAACGCCAGATACTGTTCTGGTTTTAATAGCTTTGATCTGAGTAAAGATAATTCGTCATAATAAGAGGTGAAGCCTTCAAAAATCCACAACTGTTCAGTATAGTTTTCACGGCTTAAATCTAGCTGATGAAAACTAGCAGGCTTAATAGTTTTAACCCACCAAGAATGGAAATATTCATGTGAACAAAGCGCTAAAAAACGAGTGTACTCATTATTAATATCACCCATATTAATTTCAGGCAGCTCTTTTCTTGAGCAAATCAAACTACATGAGTTTTTATGCTCCAGGCCGCCATAACCCTGGGTTCTGACCAGAGTTAAAAATAAGTAATCATCAAAAGGCATGTCATTGTTAAAAAAAGCGACATGATGCTGGCAAATAGTTTTTAAGTCTTGCTTTAAACGAGAGATATCGGCATTTTGCATGCCGGTCAAAGCCATTTGATGTTTAACATTATTCACTTCAAAATTAAACAATGTGAAATCAGACATTTCAACGGGATGATCAATCAAATCTTGATAATCATTTGCCTCAAAATTTAAAGTAGAAATTTTCTTAAGCCCTGTAGCAATGGACCAATTACCGAGTGTTTGACTACTTTCTGCAGGTTTAATACTTAGCTCGCAACTTTCATCTTCAAAACCCAGTGGCAACAAAAACACACTGGTGCCATTAAAAAATGCCCTTTCATTAGTAAGATAAGCACTTCTTACTGATAAATCAAAAGCATACACTTTATAACTTAAAGTAATCTCACCAGTACATGGGCTAGCAATCCAGTGGTTTTTATCTATTGACTTAATCTTTAGCACTTGCTCGCAACAATGCGCCTGAATACTAACTATATTTTTAGCGAAATCTCGAATTAAATAACTTCCAGGAATCCAACTTGGTAGAGAAAAAACTTGGCCTAATGGATTGGGATTTTGAAGTTTAAGCTCAACCTCAAACAAGTGAGCATGTAAATTTTTAGGGGTGATTGTATATTTAATTGCCACTACAACAGTTGATCAACAGCCGCTTGAAATTCTAATACAGATTTTTGATACTTAAGCGCTTCTTGTGCATAGCTTGAGCGAACCTCTTGAACGTTGTTTTGCGCTGAAATTACAAAACTAACTGGAGAATTTCCTAATTCATAGCGCCGCTTTTCTTCTTGCGCTCTAGACTTTGCAATTTCAATTCGAGCTTGGTATGAATTTAAAAGCTTGGCTAAATGGTCGACCTTCTTGTCAAGTACACTTGCCTGAATGGTAAGTTTTAACAACAACTCAGCTGTGTTTTCTTTGGCCTTAGTAAGCTCTATTTGGGTTTTTCCTAGTGCAGATTTTGCTTTCGTATTACCCAATGGATAGCTTAGGCCTAATCCTACATTCCAAATATCATCTATATCTCGCCCAGCGCCTAAATTTAAATCTAGCTTTAACTCGGTGTTATTTTTATCACTTTTTAATTGTCTTGTAAGTAGCTCTTGCTCAAGCTTTGCCACTTTCATTTCAGTAGTGTTTACTTGTAAATGTTTGCGCAGATTTCCTAAATTTGATTGATATAATTGGTATAAATCAAACTCGCTACTCATAGATTGAGCGGGCATATCAAGAGTGATCGCAAGCTCTTGCTTTAATAAATCCAAATCCTGCTCAGCTTGCAGATGCTTCTGATAGGCGCGCTGATAGGCATCTTCTTGTAACAATACATCCACCTTATCAACCACTGATTGAGAAAACTTATCTTTTACAAGTTTCAACTCTTGCTCAGCCAGTTCAAGTCGGCTACTCGTTAAAGAAAACTGTTGCTGAGCATGGCTTAAATCTACCAGCTTAAATAATTGGGCCAGTACAAATGCCTCTTCACTTTGCTCTAATTTAAGCGAGGTGATATTAGTTTTAATACTTGATAAATCAGTTAACAATCGATCGTTAACACCATTTACATTTTTTAGTAAGGGTAGTGTGTAATTAACCAAAAATTTATCACTGGTTAATGCGGTTGTTTTGCTCGAGATATCACTCCAAGACTTGCTAATGGAAACATCTGCACCCGTGTCTACTAACTTATGCGATGCAGTAATACTACCACTAGAGATTTGTGTATTTAGCTTATTTTCAGAGTCTATTGAGCTTCCAAGTACCCAATCCTGATTGGCAGTGCTAGCAACATAATCAAGCTGTGAAGATTGTTTCTCGAGCCCTTGCTGCGTAAAAAATGGATGTGTGTTTTTTAAGCGATCAACAAACTCAATTTGAGTCATTGCCATAGCATTTGTGCTTAATAATAAAGTAATACTTAAATTTAGGGTTTTGTTCATTTTGGAATAGATTTTGTAATTTCGTTAATAATAGCGTATAGCTTCTTGCCCGTGGTGTCAATCACTATATCGGCTACTTCTTGGTAAAAAGACTCGCGAGCCTCAAGTATATCTTTAATGGTTTGCTCTCGATTAGTAGAGCGTTCCAACAAAGGTCTAGATTTTGATCTAACAGTTCGAGCAACCAACTGCTCAACACTTGATGACAAATACACCACAAAGCTATTATGTTTTAATAATTCTCGATTCTCAGGCCTGATAACAATACCACCACCCGTTGCGATAACGATATTAGAAATCTCACACAAATCAGTCAACATACTAGTTTCGCGATTGCGAAAACCCTCTTCACCTTCCACATCAAAAATATGATCAATAGCAACGCCGGTACGAGCAACAATTTCAAAATCTGAATCAAAAAAATCACGCTTAAGCACACAGGCTAGGCGTCGACCAACCGAAGTTTTGCCAGAACCCATTGGTCCGACTAAAACAATATTGGTCACTTTATCAAGCATTATTAATTAAATCAGTTCGTAACTTGCGCCGCAATAAGGACAAGTGCCTTTGCCTTTATCATCAAACTGGATAAATACTTTAGGGTGCATGTTCCATTGTTGTACGTCTTCTGGCGGACAGTGAAACGGCAAGTCTTTTGCCTCCACATTAGAGTGACTTATATATTTCTGTTGAGAGTCACCTACTATTTCATTCATTAGCACAAGCCTTTTGCAATCCAAGATTGGTACTGCTTATTACGTCCATAAACACAATCAAAATAAAGGGTTTGTAGTACTTCAGTCACAGGCCCACGAGAACCGTTGCCAATAGTGCGATTATCCAATTCACGAATTGGTGTAACTTCCGCTGCAGTGCCTGTAAAGAAAGCCTCATCTGCACAATAAACCTCATCACGAGTAATACGCTTTTCTACAACTTTGTAGCCTAAATCAGTTGCCAATTTAAAAATTGTGTCGCGAGTAATACCTTCTAAAGCAGATGTTAAATCTGGCGTGTAAATGACACCATCACGTACGATAAAGAAGTTCTCACCACTACCTTCTGCTACAAAACCATCCACATCTAACAATAATGCTTCATCGTAACCATCTGTTAGCGCTTCTTGAAGTGCTAACATTGAGTTAATGTAGTTGCCGTTAGCCTTGGCTTTAGTCATAGAAATATTAACATGATGACGCGTATAGCTTGAAGTCTTAATACGAATACCATTTTTCATATTGTCTTCGCCTAAGTATGAACCCCATTCCCACGCAGCAATAATCGTATGAACTTTCAAGCCCTCAGCACGAAGCCCCATGCCTTCTGAGCCATAAAAACACATTGGACGAATGTAGGCACTATCCAAGTTATTCTTAGCAACCGCATCTTTTTGCGCTTGGTTAATTTCTTCTTTAGAAAAACCAATGTCCATATTCATAATTTTGGCTGAATTGAACAAGCGATCTGTGTGCTCTTCAAGTCTAAAAATCGCTGGACCAGTAGCAGTTTCATAGGCACGAACACCTTCAAAAACGCCCATGCCGTAATGAAGCGTATGCGTTAATACATGAACCTTAGCCTCACGCCAATCTACCCACTCACCATCAAACCAAATTAATCCATCTCTATCGTCAAATCCTGGCATTTTTACTCCTTATCTAATTCAAACGCACTGTGTAATGAGCGCACAGCTAATTCTAAATATTTTTCATCAATGATCACTGAAATCTTAATCTCACTAGTAGAAATCATTTGAATGTTAATCCCTTCATGGTGCAATACTTCAAACATTTGCGAAGCAATACCCGCATGTGAGCGCATACCAAGTCCTACTAACGACACTTTAACAACCTTGTTATCGCTTTGCACGCCAATAGCACCCAGCTCTTCACAAACTATTTCTAAAATACTTAGCGCTTTGGCAAAATCATTACGATGCACGGTAAAGGCAAAGTTAGTCAACCCTTCACGAGCAGAGACACTTTGTACAATCATATCAACTTCAATATTCGCACTACTAATCGCCTTTAGAATTTTAAAGGCAATACCTGGCTTATCTGGCACACCAATTAAGCTTAATTTTGCCTCATCTTGATTATGCGCAATGCCTGAAATAACTGCTTGTTCCACAATGTTTTCCTCACTAGTAATTAATGTACCAACCGGGTTATCAATCAATGATGACAACACCCTTAAAGGTACTTTGTATTTTGATGCAAATTCAACAGAGCGAATTTGCAAAACTTTAGAGCCGAGTGATGCCATCTCTAGCATCTCCTCATAGCTTACTGATTTCATTTTACGAGCATTTGGCTCAATACGAGGATCAGTGGTGTACACGCCATCCACATCCGTATAAATCTGGCACTCGTCTGCTTTAAGTGCTGCGGCTAATGCCACAGCAGTTGTATCCGAGCCACCACGACCAAGTGTTGTAATATGGCCATGCTCATCAATACCTTGAAAGCCAGCAACGACAACTACCTTACCTGCATTTAAACTGGCATGAATACGATGATCATCAATTGATTTAATACGTGCTTTGCCGTGTTCAGAGTCGGTCACAATTCGCACCTGAGAGCCCAAATAACTAATCGCATCACAACCCAATTGTTGAAGTGCCATAGACAATAATGAAATGGTTACTTGCTCGCCTGTAGTTAGTAGCATGTCCATTTCACGCAGCGAAGGTACATCCTGAATCTCTTGCGCTAAAGCAGTCATTCGATTAGTCTCGCCACTCATGGCAGAAACACTTACGACCAGCTGATCACCACCATCTGAAAATGCTTTAATTTTTTGTGCAACTGCTTGAATTCGCTCAACCGAACCAACCGATGTTCCACCATATTTTTGTACAATTAACGCCATTAAACTATCTATCAATATTATTCTTCAGAATTATACCTTTATCCACTTTTTCTAAATTTCTATTTTCATGATACGGGCCTTGCCCGTATCATGAAAAATTAACGCTCAAAAATCTTATCTAAATCCGTATCCTTTACGATAAGACCCTTATTTTCACCAAATACTTTAGAAGTGGCTCTGGAAAATTCTTTATACTCATCTAACGTCCCAATTTCATCAATAATAGACTTTATCTCTTGCTGATCACAAATAGATTCACCTAGTTCATTCCCAAAATACTCGAAAATACTTGATTTAACCAAATTTTCCTTAGGATCTATTCGATGATGAACATGGTTTAAATTTACATATACCGACAATACTGGCAAGCCAAATTCACCGTCAATCATATTTGCCTTAAATTTCCCTTGGAACAAAGATCCAGATCGTTTGTGCTTATTATTAAAATACACCGTGTAACTTGTGCCCAACTTTTGCATAAATTTAGAGATTCCATTTTCCGATTCTTGTTTTAATACCAAGTGAAAATGATTCGGCAGAAGACAATACGAAATAATTGAAACCAATTTGGCTTCATCTTTTTCAATAGATATCTCACCTGACGCTCTCGATCTTTTTAACTTTAAATTATTATTCACATTGTCAATATTTAAATCAATCAACCTTTTAAAGAAATAATACAAATCCTCTTTTGTTTGAAAGATTGTCCTTTTATCAACGCCTCGATTAAACACGTGGTAATAATGGTCTTTTACAAATGGTATTTTTCGTATTGACATACCTACCTCCTTTCTTGTTTCATGATACGGGCCTTGCTCGTATCATGAAAGGGAAAATAATAAGCCGCAAAGCCTATTATTCTATTCTTTAAATTTTGATACGGGCAAGGCCCGTATCAGGCCTTATTTCTTGTTGCCAAACACGTATTTTGGTTTAAAGATATAAACCAATAGTGGGATGATGGTTAGTGCTAAAACCACATCAATAATTAGTGCTTCGGAGATGAACACACCCAGTGCCCAAGTGTTAGCTAGTTGAGTCATCAATAGTGGAATAAAGCTTGCTATTAGCACCACAATTGATGCAAATACTGCAGCACCTGTTGTTTCAAGTGTATTTTGCAATGATTCAACCCACTGTCCACCGGTGGCTTGCATCTCTTCACGTAGGCGCGAGATCATGTAAATTCCATAGTCAACACCTAATCCCATCGCAATTGATAATGACACCAGCGTGGCGAAATGCAAATTACCCGACCAATTTTCGACACTGGTAAAGTAAGCACCTAAACCATATTGCCCGAACAGCGTAACCAACAACGTAGAAGTTAGAATAGCTGCAATCAGTGGCGAGCCAAAAATAAGCGCTGCAATAACGAAAATTGCAAGTGCTGTAATTAATGGTGATTTAATGTATTCAACTTCAGCTACATCATGTGTTGCCTCTGTCGCACCTAAGAATCCACCTACAGCCACGGTATCTGTGCCACTATCTTCAATTGTTACCGTCTTGCCACTTTCTGGCATTAGGATCGTATCGCCTGATTTATAACCCCACTCAACCAAATTAAAGCCTTTTTCATTCTCGTGATCTTTAAAGAACTGCTGAATATCTTTAACCGTTTGATGCGTCTTAACCGGATCCATGGTGTTTACAAAGCCCATAATTACGCCTTCATTCCAACCTTTAGCCACAAACGAATCCAAATCACCTGCATTGGTATTGGCCTCTAACAAGCCATTAAAACCTGTCACAATTTCATTTGCGTCTGGCACCCAAGTCGGATCTTCTTTGTCACCATACACATCCATATTCTTTTCAATGAATGCAGTATTTGGCACATGGAAGTATTTAAGATTTGGCTCTTCACCTTCTGGTGTCATCATTAGCATGTTTACAATTTTCAAAAACTGAATGTACGAACCGGTAAAGCCAATATTTGGATGAGCTCTCATCCAATCTTCAGTTTTCTCAATCGCTGCCATTACCTCAGCATTGTTAAACGCACCTTGTGGCGCATCTTCATCTTCATCCCAACACGGTGTTCCTGGCGCTTGCGAACCATCATACGAACACGCTGGCAGCATTGGAAAATTTGCCACCTTGCCTTTAATTGGAATATTTACTGATATTACACCTGGCATTACCTCGCCCAAACGGCGCAAGTCAATATTCGCATCTGAATCATATTTAAATGCAGCACGTGAATAGTTAATACCCACTTCAACCCCTGGCATTGGGCTATCAACTGTTGGCTCAAATACTTTAGTTTGCACCGCACTCCATGCTACTAGCGCCACAACCATACCAATTGGGATAATTTTCATCTTGCCCATAATGACGCTGGTTAAGGTTTTAGCCATGCCTTTTTCAAACTTAGAGGCCTCAACCATTGACGCATCAACTTGGGTATTTTTACCTGGGAACATTGCCATTAAGATCGGCGCAATGGTAGTGGTGGTAATTAGAATTGTCATCATCCCGAACATACCAAAATAGGCATAAGCTTTGTAGAATGAAATATCTACAAATGACAAGGTAAAGAAACCCACCATGTCAGTTACAATCGCCAAGGTTGCTGGCACAATCGTAGTAGCAATCGCGCGCTCTGCAGCACTCATTGGTAATATACCATTAGTATGCAATTCACTCTGATAACGCCTAACTACTTGCACGGCGTGTCCCGTACCAATCGCTAACAGTAACATTGGCGTAAGTACCATCATTGTGGTTAGCTTATAAGCGGTAAAGCCCATTAGTCCCAAAGTGATAATAATCGTAGCAACGACACCAATCAGTGGGAATACCGAACCTCTCCAGCCTTTATTCAAGTACCAAAGCATCGCCACAACAATCAAGAATGAAATCGCAAACAACCACCATTTTTGCACTAAGTCATACAACATAAAGGCCAAGAAATACGGTTCACCCGCAATGCGCACCTCTACTCTGTCACCATGCTCAGCTTTAATAGCGTCAACCAAATTAATGGTTGAGGTTACCCATGGCAGGTAATCAGATTTTACTGTGTCTGCGTAGTCACCTACAATAAAGAAGCCCTTAGCTTTACATAGATCTTCATCATACCAACCCTCTTGTGCAAACTCACAACGCGTGCCGTCTTTAGCTTGTTTTAGCATTAGCATTGGTGCTAATACTGGGTTGGTTTCAATACCTTTTTTAAGATGCGCCAGCTGCGTATCAGCCACTTGCTTATCAGTGATGTTTATACCTGCAACTGGGATTAGTCTTTCAAACTTCAGCCCGCCATCTTCACTAGTACCCATGTACTTAATCTTTTGCGCAGCAATATCCATAAAGTTGTTGCCACGTGAGTGCTTAAGCGCCACCATATCGTTATGGGCTTTTTGCACCATGTTAACAAACCATGGCTGATATACATCTGCACTATCTTCCCATGCGCCGCCAGCTGATTCACAAATGGTCTGTGTCATCTTCACAGGGGCTGATTCGTTAATTCTTAAGCCTGTTTCAGGGTCAAAATTAATAATCTCATCAGCATCAGAATACGGATCATTACCACCAACACAATCTTTTAAAACAAATCCCACCACCATAATATTACCAAAGCCAAACTTCTGCTCACCATAAGCATTGGTAGCAACGTAGCGATTGGTTTCAGGCAATAGCGTATCTGGGTCATTACGAATATCCAGATCTTGAATAAAATAGCCCATGAACAAAGTAAAAAATGCCATTAAGGCTAATATTAGCTTACGGTTGGCAATTGCGAATGCGGCGTATCTTTTTGCAAAATTATTCATGTTTTATCTCTCCTAGAGAATGATTGTTATTTGTTTAAAATTTAAAAACAAAAGCTAAAAATGCTTTTGGTTTTAGATCTTTAAAATAGTTTGTTTATGACTATATTATTAAGTTCTAATTTTGTTAGCTGTTATAAAAAAAGCCCACATTTCTGCAGGCTTTTTTTAGGTTTTAAATTCTCTTAGAAAGAGTATTTAACGCCAACTTGGATATTAGATGATTTTTCTAATTGACCAAACTGAGTATTTTCATCACCCCAGTATTTGTTGTACTCAACAGTAGCTTGAGTATCATCATCAATTGAGAATTCAGCATCTAAACGATTCCACTTACCACCGTTTTCTTCAAACATAGTGATATTGTTCCATCTATGCTCACCCGAAGCACCAAATGGCTTAGAGAAGAATAAAGAATAAAATTCTTTATTTTCTTCAGCTTTGTTCATATTATTACTGATATGCATTGTAGCCATATCACCAGTATAAATACCGCAATTCGCAATAGCACAAGATCCTGTTGTATCAACATAATCTAAGTTACGCTGTTGAATAAACTGCGCTGAAATCATCATATTTGTCATTGCAGTAATATCCGCACCTAGCACATAACTAAAGCGATCGCCTTTTTGCATTGTTAAAGAGCCAGCTAAATCACCCATACCCATCTTTGCACGATCTACAATTGGTGTTTCAACATCTTTGTCTAGTAAAAATTCCCCTCTCAATACAACTGGACCCAAGTCTTTAGTTTCAATTGATGTATCAAATGCAGCGCCTAAACTAAGAATTTCAGGCCTATACTGTGTAAATACTAATTGCGCCATATTAGATGCGCTTGCTACTGTTCCAGCTGTTCCAGCCTCAATTACCGAAGTAAAGTCGGTACCATCAACATATTCCAAACTACCTAAATTCACAACACTCGCCGTTGGATCGATATCGGTAAATTTATGGTTTAAAGCCACCCCTGCTTGATTTTCCCAAGAAAGCTTTACAGATGGATTTGAATCTCTATGCTTTAATAAGGCCAATGAGTAATTTAAACCAGCTGCCGTTGAACCTTTTTGTCTTAGGCCGATATTAGGATTGCTCGTCTCAAGACTGTCCTCTACTCTCCATTTTGTAGTCATACCAATAAAATCTTCAAAAGTACCTAAAGCTGTACTATTTACATAGCCAAATGCTGCAGTTGGAGCCACCGTAGAATCAAAAAGATTTACAGTTCCGTCAGTGATAAGATTGGTGCTAGTTGACGCCAAGGTTGTTGCCAAACCAAATACATCCATTCCTGACATATCTGCATTGCCAAAGTACCCTTTTAGATAATCATAATATCCCGTCTCTGAAGCCTCAAAACTCATTCCAGCAGCATCAAATGCTGTACCGTTGCCTGTCATACCAGCTACAACACCAGGAGCTGCTCCTGCATTCATGAATGCCGTCATTGCTTGAACTGTAAAACCAGCAAACGGACCTGTTTTATCTATCCATGATTTTTTTCTATCTTCTAAAGCACCATAAGGATTAACAACACCAGCAGTTACTGAAGAGCTTATATCGGCATCCACATGCGTGGTAAATCCATTAAAAACACCAGAAATAGAACCAAAATCTTTTGCAATATTTGTAAAGCCATTTACAGAGCCTGTCATTGTATCTACACCCTTCATGATGTATGTATGACCATTGTCACCGTTTGCATTAATACCGGGTATTACATTGCCCTTTGACTGTGAAACAATAACTTGCAAGCTGCCGCCATCTTTAGTTTCAGTTTCAGCATTTATCATCCAAACTGGAATACGTGAGTCTTCCATTTGATTTTGAGCCATTTCAGAATAATCCGTTGGATTAATAGTATCAAGCAACTTCATGCCATCAGCTGTACCCCATACGACTTGCTGCTTACCTGCACGAATTGACCAATCAGTCATTTCTGTATCTACATAAGCTTCACGAAGTGCATCACGCTGAGTGTATGATTCATTAGAGTCATAATTTGTACCAGCCTTACCATCTTTAAAAGCTTGCAATTCTACGTGGAAAGTTGCGTTTTCAGAAGCATCGCCATCAATAAAGATTCGGGCTGAAGTTTCTTGTTTAAAAACATCTTTACCATGTGCAGCAGCTGCACCAATTGTTGTGCCAGATGTAGTAAATTTGGCAGATTCATGCACGATCTTACCCGTTACCTGGGCTTCGGCAAATGCCGTAGAAGCTGAGAATACCGCTGCTAGTGCAGCTGATAATATTAAGTTTTGTTTTTTCATTTTTTCCTCTTATTTTTAAAAAGTTACTTACTTTTTTATATAAAAAACTAGGGTGACAGGCAAGGCCTGTCACCCTAGTTAGTTTTTATTTGATTTTCTTAGGCATCTTCTTTAACGTACGGGTTGACCATAAATTATCATTCTCATATTTATGATTTACCTTAGTTACGCTTCTTGGAATAAATGCCATAGTTTCATGACCGGTTGCTAGTGTTGTACCGTACCAGTAGCCCCAGTAGCTACCACGTGGATCGTCGATACCTGCAGACACCCAAGATCTATCAATGGTTTTAACTTGCTTGCCGCCTTTGAAGTATTCAGTGCGGTAGTCAGCAAATGTTTTGGCGTCGATGTAGCTTACGCGGTTGTCGTACCACCAGTTTGCATCATTGGCGGTTGATTTAAGTTTGTAAACTTCTTTACCATCTACAGAGCAATCAGCTTCAATCTTAGCATCTTGTGTGTATTTATTACGCTCAACATCTTTCATAATACCTAAACAGCCAGAAAATGTTGCTTTGCCTAATAGCTCATGAGATTCATGCTTTGGCTTGCGTAGTGTTACATCGCCAAAGGTAAAGTCTGAACCACCCCAAGCATCGTCACGCGCAGGCTCGGCGAAACGACGAACTTTGCGAATTGATGGAATGAAGATTTCATATGTTTGTGATTTTGCTTGATCAGAAAAATCCGTAATCAGCATTCCTGTGCCTTGTAGCTTGCCTGAACGGAAAATAGCTAGATCTTGTGCATTAACTCCGTCGGCCGTCGGGCTGTTGTTGAGCATACGCTCTAGTGTTAATGTTAGAGGGTTTGAGTCTTTAGCTCGAAGAATAAGCGCAGTGATCTCTTCACCTTTTGAGCCAATACCATAATTGTCAAATGAATAAAAATGATTAACAAAGTAGTTTTGCTCAGCAATATCGTTAGCAGACAGGCTGCCTGATGGATAAGCTAGATCTTTAGATACTACGGCTGTTGCAACACCTGTTGCAAGACTAGTTGCAACTGCAACCGATAATACGATATGTTTCATACTACTATACTCCCCAAGAAAATAACATTAGCTGTGAAATATACAGTACAAATCAAACCTTTACAAGAAAAGATTTTTAAAATTGGTATTTTCCTTATAAATATAGTGCATTTAGATCAGATGCTTACTCTTATACTAAATATCTAATCACTGTAAAATAATAAATATAATGCTTAGCATTAATCTCTTTTATCATTAATCATCTTAATTATGGCATTTAATCTCTTTACTCTAATCTTTCTGATCGCTACACTAAGCTACGTAGTTACCCTGTTATGGCTTAATCTTAGACAAGACAAGGCCGTCTCAAAATCCTTTAATGCTGTGCCAGCTGAGTTTAGCGAAAAAATTACTTTGGAGCAACATCAAAAAGCAGCACAATACACACAAGCCAAACTACTGGTTAATCACTTTGAGATTATTTTTTCAACTCTAGTGTTACTTATATGGACATTAGGTGGCGGACTTAATTGGCTGGATACTATTTGGCAAACACAGGGTTTTGATACGATTAATACTGGCGTGTTGTTTATTATCAGCTTAATGGTAATTGGAAGTGCCATTGATTTACCCTTTAGCGTTTATCGCACCTTTGCGCTTGAGCAAAAATTTGGCTTTAATAAAATGACTATGGGCACTTTTATTGGCGACCTGTTTAAAGGCTTGCTACTAATGCTTGTTATTGGTTTACCTTTAATTTACGCTATTTTGTGGCTTATGAATGAGATGGGTGAGTTTTGGTGGGCATATGTTTGGCTGGTATTAACAGGTTTTTCGCTGTTGATGTTTTGGCTTTACCCAAGCTATATCGCGCCAATTTTTAACAAATTTAAGCCGCTGGATAATCTTGAGCTAAAAGTCAAAATTGACAGTTTACTTATTCGCACTGGCTTTAAGAGTGATGGTGTGTTTGTAATGGATGGCTCTAAGCGCTCGTCACATGGTAATGCGTACTTTACTGGCATTGGTAAAAACAAGCGTATTGTGTTTTTTGACACACTACTTGAAGGCATGGAAGATAAGGAAGTCGAGGCGATTTTGGCACATGAGCTTGGGCATTTTCATCATAAGCATATTCGTAAGCACATGATTTCTTCGTTTACTATTTCACTTTTAGGCTTGGCGCTGCTTGGTTATCTGATTAATCAGCCTTGGTTTTTTAACGGTCTTGGTGTGCAAACTATGAGTAATCATACCGCGCTGATTTTGTTCACTTTAACCTTACCGGTCTTTAGCTTTTTTATCGCACCTATTAGTAATGCCTTATCTCGCAAGCATGAGTTTGAAGCGGATAGTTTTGCCGCTAAGCACACCAATGCGGATGATTTAATTTCTAGCTTGGTGAAGCTTTATCGTGACAATGCGTCGACTTTAACGCCGGATAGATTGTATTCAGCTTTTCATGATTCGCATCCAAGTGCTACTATTCGTATTAATCACTTAAAAGCGAGTGAAAACTAGCCTTTTAAGTTTATGTTTATTGCCTAGCCTTAGCTGGGCAGTAGCCAATATTGCTGATGGCAAACTTTTGTATGATGAGAGCTGTGCCAAATGTCACCACTCGCCGTATGAGTCTTTAGGCTGGAATGAGATAACTAGTAAAGCAGAACTCGGCTCTATGATCGAATCTTGTAGTGATTATTTTCAACTGGATTGGAATGCGCAAGATATCGAAGATACAAGTGAATATTTAAACACTGAGTTTTTCTTTTTGGAAAAATAAGCGGTATACTTTACTAAAAAGACTAACGGAGAATATAATGAAAATACCTTTACTAGCTGCTACATTACTTGTTAGCAACTTTGCAATTGCCAATGAAGAAGGCAAGGAATTACACGAAGAATCTTGTGTTGCTTGCCATATGGTAACCCACGATGATAGCTTCTACACACGTGATAGCTCCAAGATGGCTACATTGTCTGATTTAAGTCGCCAAGTAAGTATGTGCACTTCAAACTTTAATCTTGGCTGGTTCCCGGATGAGGAAAAAGCAGTATTAGATTACTTAAACACTAAATATTATAAATTCAAATAATAATTGGACTTAACACGGCGTCAAAAATGGCGCATTGAAAAAATCCAAGCTGAGCGCATCGCTCGAGCTAATCGCGTTGCTGATGATAATGAGCTAACGTTAGAATCTGAAAACGCACAAACTGGATTGGTCATTACCCGCTATGGTCAGCGCCTACTGGTTGAGGCGCAATCGGGTGAGCTTTATCAATGTACTGGCAGGCGTAATATCGAGCTATCTGTTGCTGGCGATCAGGTGATTTTTCAAACCACTGATAATAACGAAGGCGTGGTGACAGCGCTATTGCCACGAGATAACTTCCTAACGCGTTCACAAAAACTTATTGCTGCTAATATTGACGAGCTGTGGTTGGTAGTGGCAATTGAGCCACATTACCAATTTGAGCTAATTGATCGATATTTGGTGGTGGCTGAAAATGCTGGATTGCCGATTAATATCGTGGTCAATAAAATTGAATTGAGTGATGATTTTGATCAAGTTAAACACGATTTTTCACTGTACGAATCTGCAGGATATTCGGTGCACTATTTGAGTGTTAAAGCCCAAACTAATGTGGCCGAATTTAAGGCACAACTTAAGCATAAAGCACATATCTTTTTAGGACAATCTGGTGTTGGTAAATCTTCACTGATTAATGAGCTAATTCCAGATCTAAATCTGCGTGTTAACGAAATATCCACCAAGAGCAAACTTGGCAAGCACACCACCACAAATACCACGCTTTATCACATTCCTTCAGGCGGTGATTTGATTGACTCACCAGGTATTCGTGAGTTTCAATTAGATGATTTAACGGATAAAGAAATTTTAAGTGGTTTTAAAGAATTTAAGCCGTTTATTGGCGAGTGCAAATTTAGAAATTGTGCGCATATCAATGAGCCAAAATGTGCGATCAAAACTGCGGTAGAAGATGGCGCTATTAATCCCAAGCGCTACCACAGCTATTTGCAGCTAATCGGTGCTTAAATACAGGGTGACAGGCCTTGCCTGTCACCCTGTATTTATGTTATGATAATTTCATGGCAATACGAAAAATAACCTTTGTAGAAGATCAATATTACCATGTGTTTAATCGTGGCGTGGATAAGCGATCTATATTTAAAGATACCAAAGATATTCAATACTTTTTAAATAGGCTAGCTGATTTAAATATTGATGATTCTGGTACCAAATTCACAACGCAAAGATTTAAACGAAAAGGTGAAAAAATCCACTTCTTGGATCAACAAAAGCTAGTTTCAATTGTAGCCTATTGCTTACTCCCTAACCATTATCATTTGATCCTAAAGCAAGAATCTGAAAATGGAATTTCAAAATTTATGCAAAAACTCGGAACCAGCCACACCATGTATTTTAATGCCAAGTATAAAAGGTCTGGATCGTTATTTCAGGGGAAATTTAAAGCCAATATGATTGATGGAGATTTCGGCCTGCCGGTACTCTCTGTGTATGTCAATCTAAATTACATACATCATAAAATAAATCCTAAAACCTCTTTGGTTAAATCAAGTATTTTTGAATACTTAGGGTCTGAATCAGGTGAATATATTTGCAATAAAAATGAGTTAAATGCCATAGTTGGTGAAATCGGTAGTCGTAATGACTATCAGATATTTGCCAAACAAACCTCAAAAGTATTTGGCGATAATAAAGGGTTGACAATTAAAGATACCGATATGGATAAAATTTTTGAATAACTTAACCATAATTCACTGGGTGACAGGCAAGGCCTGTCACCCGATATCATCTCAATGAAAATTGAAATTATTGATCAAATTAGTCATGTTGATCGCGCGCAGTGGAACGCGCTCATTACTGATAATAATCCTTTCTGCAAGCATGAATTTCTAGAAGCACTAGAGACGCATAATTGCGTTGGTAGCAAATTTGGCTGGATTCCTAGGCATGTGATTATCACTGAGAATGAACAATTAATCGGCGCAGCAATTTTGTACGAAAAATACAATAACTATGGCGAGTTTGTGTTTGACCATGTATGGCACAATGCGTACGAAAAATACGGCCTTAATTATTATCCAAAGCTTACTTCGGCCATTCCTTATACGCCAGCAAGTGGCGTCAGGTTTTTAGCTAATAAAAGTGACGAAAAGCGTGTTTTTCCATTGCTTTTGGACGCCATTCTTAAAATTTGCGAAAAAATTAACGCCAGTAGCTTTCATTGTCTTTTTCCTAAAGATGAGATTGAATTTTTTAAGGAAAAAGAGATTTTTATCCGAAATGACTGCCAATTTCATTGGAAAAATGATGATTATGCCAATTTTGATGATTTTTTGGCGAATTTAAAGCCAAAAAAGCGCAAAAACATACGCCAAGAGCGCTCCAAGGTGCAAAATCAAGGTGTTGTTATTCGCAAGCTTGATGGAAACAGCGCTTCAGAAGCTGATTGGCAAAATTTCGCAAATTTTTATAATCAAACTTTCTTAGAAAAAAGCGGTACGCCAACACTTAATCTTGGCTTTTTTAAATCTATTGCCAAATCTTTGCCTGAGCAAATATTGTTATTTTTGGCAGATTTTAAGGGTGAATGTGTTGCTGGATCGTTAATGTTTAAAAGCGATACTCATCTCTATGGTCGCCATTGGGGTTGTTCTGAGCAAGTCGATCATTTGCATTTTGAGGCGTGTTATTACCAAGGTATTGAATACGCGATTAAACACAAACTGCAGGTCTTTGAGCCCGGTGCCCAAGGTGAACACAAAATCGCTCGTGGGTTTTTACCCACGCTCACTCAATCAGCGCATTGGATCAGAGATAAGACATTTAAAGAACCAATTAAACACTTTTGCGCTCAAGAATCTGAGCATGTTGCTCATTATATTAAGCAAGTAAATACTCACAACCCCTACAAAAAAGACTAGCCATGAAACAATATTCAACTGCGTGCGATCAAAACAAAGATTCTATTTTAAAAGTAATTAAGCCTTTGCTATTAAATGCAAAATCGGTACTAGAAGTTGGCAGTGGAACTGGACAGCACTGCGTATATTTTGCCAAAGAATTACCACACCTTACTTGGCAAGCTAGCGATCAGTCTATGTATTTACCCAGTGTTAACGCTTGGATAGATGATGCAAAGCTAGCCAACACACCAAAAGAGATAGAGCTCAACGTAGATTTAAATTGGCCAGAAGATAAATATCAGGCTATTTACTCTGCCAATACTGTGCATATCATGAGCTGGGAGATGGTGCTTAATTTTTTCAAAGGTGTTGGACAGGTGCTAGATAAAGGTGGCGTGTTTATCTTATACGGGCCTTTTAATTACAACGGTGAGTACACCAGCGCTAACAATGCTAATTTTGATTTATGGCTCAAAGACCAAAACCCACTCAGCGCGATTCGTGATTTTGAAAGTCTAGATGAGCTTGCCAAACTACATAACCTAATACTAACTGACGACATTGAAATGCCAGCTAATAATCGAGTTTTGGTTTGGAAAAAATCCTAAAATTTCTAGGGTGACAGGCCTTGCCTGTCACCACGGTTAAATATAACTATTCAAATTCCATTTGTTTAAAGATACGCTCAGCGTTTTGCTTGTGTAGCTCTCTATAAGTTCCGCGGTCTCTATACATCGACTGGTCAATATTGTAAGCTTCGTATAAACCACCATCTTCATCCAGAATTTTCTCAACTTGCGCACGCATATAAACCAAATAATCTTTGGTGAACTTAGTAACAGTCGCCAAGTCTGTTGGTGCACCATGGCCAGGAATAATAAGGGTTGGTTCTAGAGCTTCGATCTTGTCCCAAGTTTCAATCCAAGCGGAAACGTTGGTGTGAGGGAATATTGGAAGCATGCGCTCATTAAAGGCAGTGTCGCCACTAATCAGTAGCTTTTGCTCTGGCAGCCACAATTGAATATCATCTGGTGAGTGCGAAGCACCAATGTGCATTAGCTCAATCTTGGTGTTGCCCATTGGTAGGTTGAGTTTTTCTTTAAAAGTAAGATCTGGACGTACAATTTCGGTGCCAATTATTTTGTCTTTTTGCACGCTTAAAGCACGAGCATAAATATCCTCACCCTTGCGCTTAATCTCTTTGTCGGCTTCTACATGAGCGACAATAATTGCACCCTGTTCTTTCCAATAGCTTGAACCTAAGATTGCATGGCCTTGTGAATTTTCTAAAACCACGTATTTAACCTTCTGATCCGTCACTTTCTTGATCTCTTCATGCATGGCTTTAGCCACTAAATAGCTACCACCGGCATTAAATACTAAAACACCGTCAGTGGTTACGATGAACGAAAGGTTGTTGTTATGGTATGCATTCTCATAAGTGTATGGCTGTGGGGCGCCAATGGCAGAATAGACATTTTCTGCCACTTCTTCTGGCAATCTATACAAAATATTACTCGGCTCATGATCGCTCATACTGACAGGATTTAACTCTTCTTTCCAAGCAAAAAATCCATCAGAGTAATTCTTAACATTGGTATAGCCCATGTTTTCTAACGTTTTAGCGGCGAGTGGTGAACGAAGGTTGCGTCCACAATAAACAATGATCGGCGTGTCTTTTGAGGTGGCGTGGTCAGCAATTTGAAACTCCATCCAGCCGCGCGTAATATTAATATTTTGACCACGATTAATAGTACCTGTAATTTTAAGCTCAAAAGGCGTGCGCACATCAATCAAGACAACGTTTGGATCTTCATTCAAAATTTTGTCCAGCTCTGCAGTATTGATATTAACAATTTGCTGGTTAACGGATTCTAGCATTTTGTTGCCATCAATGATGTCAATATCAGCTTGAGAATTTAGGACTGTAAATAAAGCGGTAATACTTAAAAGTTGTTTTAACATTAGGATTTATTATTCAAATAATTACGTTCCATTATCACATATAGGATTAGTTAATGCTATACTTTAGGTTTATCATAATATAATCAAAAAAGGAGAAAACTATGAAAAAACTACTGACAGTTCTAGCCCTATCGAGCACACTAAGTATGGGGATTGCTCACGCACAAAACTGGGGTCCTTGGAATAATACCAATGGCAATTATTACAATCCATTTTCCAATAATAATGGCTCAAATACGCCGTGGAATAACAATAATAACTTTAGTCCTTTTAATAATTCACGCCCTTTTAGTTTTAATACCGGCTCTCAGCCGTTTGGTTTTAATACTGGTTCAAACTCTTTTGGCCCATTTAATAATAATCGTAATTGGCAGAATCAAAATTTTAATCCCATGGGCGTTGCTAAATCCGCAGGTGCCACTATGCAGGACACTGTTGATACGCTAGCTAATGATGAGCCGGCTAAAATTACACCAGATATGTTCTTGCAAATGGTACAAGTAACTGAAGTTGATGAAGGCGTTACAGGCCCTGAAGTGGATGAATCGATTAAATCGATGGCGACTAATGAATCAATTTTGCATGTGGCCATGTTTCCATTGAGCGAACAAATTGCCAATGTAACGGGGAAGCCTTATCGCCATTTAACCATTCATAATATTTGTGATGCAGCAACGGCCGGCAAGATTGCCGATATTGATGACAGGTATGCTGTGATTTTGCCTTGTCGAATTGCTGTCGTTGAAGGTAAAGATGGCAAGATTAGAATGATCAGTATGAATGTTGACGTCATGAAGGCTATGAATTTGCCAGATTCTGCACTGGGCCCTGCAACAGATGTCGCTGAAAAAATGAATGCTATTATTGAAGGTGCCAAGGAAGGCTCTTTCTAGATCCATTCTAGCATCCAATAAAAAAGCCTGCAGTTGCAGGCTTTTTTATTGGATTTTTTTTAGCTACTCAAAATCTAAAATTAACAAACCCCATTCTAATTAGGTTTAACCATCCAGCGATAAACAACATTCCACCTATCGGTGTTAAAAATACTAAAGGATGATAGTGATTAAACGAATATAAATATAAACTGCCAGAAAACAAGATAATGCCTAATACAAATATCCATGCACTTTGTTGAATAATTTTAAGCGGTTTGAATTGGTAAAGCCCGGCCAGTATGGCTATCATTAATGTGTGATACATTTGATAAGTAGCTGCTGTTTGAATTCTAGCAATATCTTTAACTTCCAAAATGTCTTTTAACATGTGCGCAACCATGGCACCCATAACAACTGCTAATGCACCACTTAGAGCGATAAAAATCCAGATTTTTTTCATTGAAATTTTAATAAAAAATAATTAACTTTTATAACTATACGCCTAATTGTTTGATAATAGTTGTGCTTATAGTATTTTTAAGGCCACCCAATAAGGCGTATATTAAGAAACACTCAATGATTAATACATTGAAGAATTTTAAACAAAAGAGGAGATACAAAATGCTAGCTCATACCAAAAAAAACTTTGAGACTTATCCGACTAATCGTGTTGTTGCTATCATAGATAGCAAAATGGAAGCTGATGAAGTCTGCTGTGAATTATTACAAGCTGGATTTGACAGTGCTGATATTGACCAATCATTTGGCAAAGAAGGGTTAAAGTTTCTTGATCCAGATGGACGTAGCCATGGATTAATGACTAAGCTGATTCGAAAGTGGCAGTTTATTGCACAAGGTGAAGAATTAAAATATTTAAATCGAATTAAAAAAGGCTTAAAAGCGGGTCATGCAATTGTGAGCGTTCCAGCTCTAACAGAATCTGCACGCACTAAAGTGGCAGGTATTTTAAGATCACATCATGCTGAAGGGATTCGCTTCTATGGACATTTTTATGTTGAAAACTTAGATAAAGCTGCTATTTAAATACTTAGCTAGGTTGTTTATTTGAAAAATAAGACAACATCTTTGTTATAAAATTTAATTCGTGCATTCCACTTTTTAGCAAGGTGGTTCATTGTTTTTTTGCTAAAAAAACATATGTGTGTTGAGTCATCTTTGTAATGCCAAGATGAAAAATCAATCTCTTGGCTTAGTATGCTGGTCATAACTGCTAGCACGCCACCTGGGTTTAAAAGCTTAAACAACCGACTTAGCTCTTTTCCAGGCTCATCTAGGTGCTCTGCCACTTCTGTGGCTGTAATAAAATCGTATTGATTATTAAAAATATCAGGATTATTGGCGTAGTACTTATCAAATAAATCGACCGCATAGCCTTTTTCTTCAAACATCAGTGATAAGGTCGGCCCTGGACCAGAGCCAAAATCTAAGCCTTTAGCGCCTGGATTAATGCAATCCAAAACGGGGTTAAACACCCGAGACAAGAACGCACGATAATGTTCGTCTTCTGGATTATTTTGATGTAAATCGTAACGAGATTTTTCGTCAGTATTATTTAAATGAAAACGCTTTGGTGAAAATACTAATTCACACGTTGAGCAACGTAAGTAGCTCGAATTTTCTTTTGAATAATAAAGTTGAATTTTTTTAGAGCCACATAATACACAAGAGTGTTCTTGATTCATTATCTGGCGCTTAAACTAACTAGTGTGAACAAGACCCTGAATGAACATGACCATGCTCTAATTCATCTTTTGTAGCCTCTCTAACGTTTTCAATGCTTACGTTAAAGTGTAGTGTTTCGCCAGCTAATGGATGATTGGCATTAATCGTAACCGTCTCTTCGTTGATCTTTTCAACATGAACGATAAATGGATTACCCTGCTCATCTTGAGATTGAAGCTCCATGCCTATTTCTATCTTATCAATACCTTGTAAAGCTTCTTTTGGAATCTCTTGGATAGCCTCTTCATGATGAACACCGTATGCATCTTCTGGCTCAATAGATACATCACAAGTCTCGCCTATTTTTAATCCTTCAAGCGCTTTTTCTAAACCTGGAATAATATGTCCATGTCCTTGAATAAATGGCATAGGCTCTTTGCCTTTCGATGTATCAATTATCTCACCAGCATCATTTTTTAGGGTGTAGTGCATTTCAACTACTGCATCTTTTTTAATTGTCATTTTTTCTCCTTAAATTGGCCAAAGAGCCTGTGTTAATTGTTAAAAAACCTGCATTTTTACAGGTCTCTGAATTTGTCTTAATTACTAATTAGATTATATAGGAGCGCACTGTTACTTATTCAACCATCTACCCTGTGAAACCCACAATAACCATGAAGCTATAAAGGCAGCGAACAAGCCATTTTGAATCCAAGGCTCAATTGGATACTGCTTAACCGCCAAGGCCAACAAGAATAACAACAAAACACCAAATCCAGTTTTACACTTAATTCTATCTTTTTTTAGTTCGTGCCTCATGCAGTGCAAAATCACATCAACCAGGTTTTTAAAAGGGTAGATAAGTAAAAAGATGATTAGAGGGGTTAAAATTACCGATATAGCGATTGAAATTACACCATCAACATCTGACTCAACAAAACCTAAATAAGCGCCTATGTCCATACCTGCGAGCGTTGAGATAATCCAATCTCCTGGAAAAGATGCCCACTCTATGGCAGTTTGGAATAATGACTCAGTAGTGTTGGCAGGATAATCTTTCATAGTAGTTATTTAGATAAAATAATTAGAATGTATTTTATTAGAGGCCTAATAAAAATGTTGTCAATATTTATAGTTTAGATAGTTAAACGCCATCGCTCTTTAACTCATACAAAACATCACTAATCTCGCACTGCGGCTTAAAATCTGGCACTATTTGAATTAAAAGTTTACGTAGCTTCTCGTGATCACAACTATCAATCGCACCACTTAGCTCGTCTAATACTGGCTTTAGCTCATCCCAAGCTAGCATCTCTTCTTGTGCACGCATAATCAGTGGATTATCCGTCTCACTTACATTGTCACCAATCAGCAGCTCTTCATACAGCTTCTCACCAGCTCGCAAGCCAGTGTATTTAATCTCAATATCTCCATCAAGGTGAGATTCATCTTTGACCTCTAACCCACTTAAGTGAATCATCTTCACGGCTAAATCATGAATTCGAACAGGCTCACCCATATCCAATACAAATACATCACCCCCTGTTCCCATAGCGCCTGCCTGAATCACTAACTCCACAGCTTCTGATATGGTCATAAAATAACGAATAATATCTTTATTAGTGACTGTTATTGGCCCGCCGACTTTAATTTGTTGCTTAAATAGTGGGATAACAGAGCCACTAGAGCCAAGCACATTACCAAAGCGCACCATGCTAAATTTTGTACCTGTCTGATTAGCAGATAAAGCTTGCAACACCAGCTCAGCACTGCGCTTGGTCGCACCCATGGTATTAGTTGGACGCACGGCTTTATCGGTAGATATTAGTACAAAAGTTTCTACACTGGCATCAATCGCGGCTCGTGCACAATTAAGCGTGCCAAATATATTGTTATTCACCCCTTCGGTATTATTAAACTCCACCATTGGTACGTGCTTATACGCTGCTGCATGATAGATCGTGTCTACATCAAATTGTTTAAACACGTTATCAAGCCTGGCTTTATTATTAACACTGCCCAATATCGGATAAATATCCAATGAGTAAATGCCAATATTAGATAGTTCTTTTTCAATGGTATAAAGCGCTAACTCACTCATCTCAAACAAAATTAGCGCCTTAGGCTCTAAGAATACTATCTGCCTACAAAGCTCTGATCCAATCGAGCCACCAGCACCTGTGACCACCACCACCTTATCGGTAATATTTTTGCCCAATAAATCTTTATTAGCCTCTACCAAATCACGCCCAAGTAAGTCCTTAATACTTACCTCACGCAAATCACCAACACTGACCTTACCCTGTGCCAATTCGGCTACACCAGGTAGCATACGTACATGCACTGGATAAGACTCTAATGTACCAATAATAGCAAGTCGTTTAGCACGAGAAGCGCTGGGCATAGCAATCAGTATCTCATCCACCTTAAGCTTAATAATAAGCTTTTCAATAGCATCTACAGAGTAAACACTTAACCCGCTAATATACTGCCCTTGTAGCTCTTTAGAGTCATCAATTAATCCAACTGGGTGATATTCATCAGAGTGCGCTAGTGCGCCAATTAACTGAACACCAGCATCACCCGCACCATATACTAAAACTCTACGCTCGTTGCTATTGCTATTGCCATTGACATTAAATTCAAAATTGAAAATTGAAAATTTAACATTATTACTAAGTAAAAAGCGAGCAGCAATCCGCACCCCGCCAATAGCTAACAAAGACAACATCCAATTAATTAATATGACAGAACGAGGAATGCCGTCCACCGCCACCATAAAGCCAATCACACCCCAGACTAGTGCATACAAACTCACCGCCTGAACCACAGTCCACAAAGCCTTAAACCCAATATAGCGAATCACCGCACGATACAAGCCAAAGCGCACAAAGATAGAAGCAGCGATAAGTGGTGCGCCCAATACCACCCAGATCAAATCATCCTGTGGAAAATACCAATATCCAAGACGAATTGAAAATGATGCCAATAGTATTGACACCAACAACATAGAATCAACAAGCATCATGATTAATTGCTTGTTGATTCTAGAAAGATTTACAACCAAATTTAACATTTAAAATTCACCATTCAACAATTGTCACTAACCATGTTAGTGATTCACTCCATTACACCCAATAACCTTTAAAAACGTCATCCATAATATCTTCATATCAAACTATAAATAATAAAGCACGCACCCCTTAACTGCACCAATTTTCAACCGTTAGCTCTTCAACCCTACAAAACTCTTTTTCATTATTAGTAACAAGAATTTTATTTTTAGATCTAACGTGTGCTGCAATCCATAAATCATTATTACCAATAATCTTGCCTTGTTTGGCAAGGGACGCTCTTATATCGGCATAATGTTCAGCTACATTATTATCAACAGACAGCACGGGGATCAATTCAGTTAACTGAGAGACTAGCTGTTTAGTTTTTCTAGGGTTGTTACTTTTTGCGGCGCCATATAATAATTCTGCATGAGTAATAAGTGACATACCAACAACACCTGGCGATAAGCTTTTAAACCTCTCAAGAACTTGAATTGGATTTTCTTTAGCGATATAAATACAGATATTTGTATCTAGTATATATTTCAATATCAAAACTGTTCACGCTTTTGTGGCGCTTCGTCGACTCTTATTTCTTCAAAAAATCCTTCAGAAGAGTTTAATTCTGCAAGAATATCGAATGCTTCTGCTATATTAGTAGTTTTTTGCCTTAATACCAGCTCATTGCCGCGTTTAAAAATTTCTACTTCAGATACATTAAAGCGAAACTCTTTTGGTAATCTTACAGCCTGAGAATTTCCAGATTTAAATACTTTTGCCAACATCTTTACAACTCCTTTATATGTGTATATTTATAAGTATATACATTAAAATAAAAATGTCAAGAGATTTAGCAGTTTAGAGGTATATGTAACACAGAATCAACCAACAGCATAATTAGCTGCTTGTAGCCTCATGAAAGATTTATTACTTTATTTATCATTGTTAACTAATCCTTATTAATCGTTAAAAGCATATGGATTTAAAAACTGCCTTTTCCAAAATAACTTTTTGTCAATTGAACTAAGCTTTTTTTCATTACAAACTGTATCCCAATTCACCTGTATTATCTCCACTTCAGACACATTAAAACGAAATTCCTTTGGCAGACTTAGGCATAATACTTAATTACTGGATATCAATAATCTGATTTAGTATTGCACAAGCTTGTACAAATTTAGATTTTTCAAGTTGTGCCATTGGATGTTTAGACGCATCTCTAGCTCTCCAATCAAAAGACTTTACTTGATGGCATAAAACATAAGCATTATGACTCTTGCCTTGTTTTTTTACCTTGCCTATGTCTACTGCAAAAGGATTAGTTTTGTTATAACTTGCAGTCGTCATTGGCAATCCCAATACTAATGAAGTTTTATCATTAAATGCATTTGGCGACAAAACCAAGAAAGGATGAAGGTTACGCATCTCTTTGCCCGTTTGTGGCGAGCAATCAATCCAAATAATATCTCGTCTTGAAGGTACCCAATTTACCATTTTTCAGCGCTGAGATACTCATCTGCTTGCATAACTTCTTTGCCGTGATTTTCAGGCTCGAAGCAACTAAGACGCTGCTCCAAGGTAATAAATTTATTTTTTATTGGTGAGATAATAATCTTACCATGCTCAACACTTAAACTAACTTTTTGATCTAAATGTAGATGTGCCGCTTTAGCCACTGCGCTAGGCAAGCGCATACCAAGGCTGTTACCCCATTTTTTAATATCTAATAATACTTCGCCCATAACCAACTCCTAATGTTTAAACGGAGTATAAACAAATTCAACATAAAAAGCAAATAAAGAGTGAATCATATAACACTCCAACAATTTAACACAACAAATTATTCACACTTTAATTCCAAAGTCTTTTTTGTGAACTTTCGCGTCTTTCGTGGTAGAAAAAAACCGCCCTTGATTTGCTGTTGATCTTGCTCTCAACCATAAACTACTAACTGGCGAAGCCGCTTTTGCTTTTGCCCCGTCAGGAAATACCCTTGGGGTGAATCATTAAGTATTGTGTACCCTTAACTCTTAGAAAGATTTCATCAGAACTCACTACATATGGAACAGTAACGGCACAACAATCAATATTAGTTTCTATTCAAGAAATCAGCTACAAATCCATTATTATCTAATTCTTTAACAACCCCTCTAAGAATTGGACTTTTGTAGAAGTTAATTGTATAAATTCTCCCGCCATCTTTAGTGGCAATTATCAATTTTTCTTGTTTGAGTTTCTTGATCATTCTAGATTTTTGATGGGAACTATTAATACCAAACTTATCAAGCTCTGTAGCGCGTATGGTCATATCATCTTGACGCACTAAATATTGCAAAATCTCATTTTCTAATTTATTGACCACTCGCCTATCCAGTGCAAATTTTAACGCAGGCAATAATAATTTATCCCTCACATATTCAACATTTAATAAAGTGTCAATTTTTTCAATTTCATTCTTTAGCCCACTTAAAAAATATTCAACCCAATTCAAAACACCTTGATCACTAAGATCATCTGCCTTTGATAGATTGTCATAATAAGCATTCCTATCACCATAAAAAACAGCAGATGGATTAAGTATCCTACCTTCTTTAACATTAAATCCCAATTTGATCAATAACACATAATCCAACAACCTTATCATTCTTCCGTTGCCATTATCAAATGGATGAATATAGGCACAACGATGGTGTGCAATGGCTATCATTAACAACTGATTCTGCTTAATATGAGTATCATTGATAAAATCAACAAAACGATCAAAATAATCTTTAAGATTAATCAGATCTGGCGGCGTATGGCTTGAATTTTTAATTGAAACATTATGCTTTCTTAATTCACCTGGATTTTTAGAGCCTTCTCCTGTGGGTGGTGGCGTCAAATTTCCAACAACAATTTTATGTAAATGAGAAAGGTAGGCGCGGTCTACTAATGTATTTTTACCTGTATTCTTCTCAATAAAACTAATTGCATCTCTTAAATTATTAACTTCTATATGCTGTTCATCAACTCTAGCAACATCCTCACCCTCAATAATTCTTTCAACATATTCAGAAAGCGTTGTATGATTACCCTCGATTCTAGATGACCCCAATGTTTCTAAAGTTTGAAAAATTTCTTTTAATTGAAAAAAAATACTAGGCGGCACAGTTGAGAATAACTGCTTGGTTCTAATCTTTTCTAATTCCAGAATTAAACTAGTCAATGACCCACCCCATTGGGGCTCTGGTATTGTAATTTTAGCTTGCATTACTTAGTATTATTAAATTCATTACATTACATTATAAGCAATAAAACACTATAACATAGGTATTTTTCATATTTTTTAAAAAACACTACTTAACATTTTATGAAATACTACTTAACAAACTTTAATTAGTAATTTTCTAAAATTAAGGGGATGCAAAAAATTAGAAATTAAAAATTAAGGAGCACAATACTTAATTATTTGATCGATCTATACTATTTGCAATAATTAAGTATTGCGTCCCTTTAACTTCCTTTTAACTTCCTTTAGCTTCAATTGGAAGTGATATCACTTCATCTATTAGTGTATGTGTACTCATGCTTAAATTACTTTAAATACTATCGTAAATCTATTCAAATTCACTGATTAAGTAAATCATCATAATCAAGATTTAACACTGCAACAAATTTTCTCATCTTTATCAAATCAATACTCTGCTTGTTATTTTCAATTTTTGAAATAACCGATACACTTACGCCACTTTTCTCGCTTAAATCTTTAGGCGTTAATTTTCTATATTCACGCCAAACCTTAAGCTTAGACTCGTCACTCATTAATCTTTCCATAATTTCAAGTGGGATCAATTCATCCTGCCCTTGTGCAATTTCTTGTTTGGCTTTTGCTATGCGCAATACATCGTCATAATCTTCTTTTAAAGAATTCATAAGCATGTATTCATCCATCGGCACAACAGCATACTCTTTTTGATTGTCAATTAATGTCATCATTTGTATACATCCCCTCTTTTTTCAACCTTATAAATTTCAATAATATCTTTTTGCATTGTAAATAAAATCCGAAAATATCCAACTCTTAAACGATATTGATCAATACACCCTGTAAGCTTTACAATATCGCCTTCTGGCAGTCTCTTGATGGCTTTAATGATATTTGTTTGGTATCTAGTATCAATCTTTAGTAACTGCTTGCCCGCTTTTTTACTGATTTTAAATTCCATAAGCTAATTATAACTTAATTTTATATAATATAAATATTATTTTTATGAAATATAAAAAATATTAAACGAATAATAATTAAGTCTTGTGCCCCTTAATTATTCAGAGACGATAATGGCTATTATCAAAACTATCAAGTTATTATAACGTTAAAAATCTTATTTTATTTATGATAGCTACCGCACTTCAAATCATAAACCATGATCAGTAGTTAAGGTAAAAAAGATAGCATTATAATTCAGTTTGAACCTTGTTACAAAATGTTTTATAGTAACCCTCTATAAATTTATTTTTCAATTAAATCTAAACGCTGATACTCGCCGTTAACTTTTCAGAATATCTAATATTAGTAAGCCTCTAGTAAGACTAACGTTGCTGTTATATTAGAACACCCCCGGGTACATTAGACTAACTATCTTTTATTGATTAGCGCACAACACTGAACATACGGTTACATCAATACCGGAATTACCCACAAATGGGCTTTTTTTTAAGCCCTAATATGGATAATCCCTACAACTTGAATCCCATGATCACTTAATCCAGTTATCACCGTAACACGCTGATCTTAAGGACTATCACAGGGTGACTTAGTGCTGGTTAATCATGGAACAGGCACAACTCTCTTCGAGGGCTGTTGCAAGTAGTTTAGATGTAAACCTTGAATGGGAGAAATTTGTAAAGTCTTCTTGAACATTTAGGAATATATGTTAAAGACATTTAGTCAATTCATATAAAATTAAAAACATCCGGAGCAGAAAACAATTGTTACTGATGTTAGAAAAAACTACTTATGGTAACCGATAACCATATTAAAGTCACAGGCACTCCATAGCATAGACTTGTATCAATAACATTACAAATCTAAGAGGAAATTTAATAATGAAAATTGCAATATTATCCCGAAACAGAAAACTCTATTCAACACGGCGTTTAATAGAAGCATGTGAGCAACGCGGCCATGAGCCTATGGTCATAGATGCTTTACGTACTTATATGGATGTTGTTTCCAGTAAACCTGAAGCGCATTTTAAGGGTGAAGTGCTCCCTTATTTTGACGCCATTATTCCACGTATTGGTGCATCGATTACCTTCTACGGTACAGCTGTTCTTAGACAATTTGAAGTCATGGGTTCTTTCCCACTTAATGAATCTGTCGCAATCAGCCGTTCACGCGATAAACTTCGTTCACTACAATTGCTTTCACGAAAAGGTGTTGGCTTACCTAATACGGGGTTCGCTAACAGTCCAGATGACATTCAAGATTTACTTAAAATGGTAGGCGGCGCTCCTCTTGTGGTTAAGTTATTAGAAGGAACTCAGGGAATTGGTGTTGTACTTGCTGAAACAAAAAAAGCAGCGGAAAGTGTTATTGAAGCCTTCATGGGACTCAAAGCAAATATCCTTGTTCAGGAATACATTAAAGAAGCCAGTGGTGCAGATATTCGTTGTCTTGTTATTGGTAAAAAAGTTGTTGCTGCAATGAAACGTCAGGCACAACCCGGTGAATTTCGTTCAAACTTACATCGAGGTGGCAGTGCTGAAATTATTAAAATCTCGCCCGCTGAACGTGCAACGGCTGTAAAAGCAGCAAAGGTGATGGGGCTTAATGTTGCAGGTGTTGATTTACTACGTTCTGCACGTGGTCCGCTCGTTATGGAAGTTAATTCTTCACCTGGTCTTAGAGGTATTGAAGAGGCAACAGGAAAAGATATTGCAAGTATGATTATTGAATTTATAGAAAAAACAGCTAAACCACATAAGACGCGCACTAAAGGTAAAGGCTAATATTAATGGTCAATGAAGCATTCGAGATTAGCGGGACCACAGTTAAACCTGGAACACGTACAACTATCCAGCTGCCATTTGGCCGAATGTATACTCATACACCAATGAGCATTCCTGTACATGTAGTACGGGGGGGGAAAAATGGGCCACGTTTATTTATTAGCGCTGCGATTCATGGTGATGAGCTCAATGGCATTGAGATAATTCGTCGTCTACTCAAACTGCCTGTACTTAAACGATTGCAAGGTATTCTGATTGCTGTGCCAATGGTAAACATTCACGGCATTATTAACCATTCACGATACTTGCCAGATAGGCGCGATCTAAATCGATGCTTCCCCGGCTCAGAAAAAGGTCCTCTCGCATTAAGACTGGCGCACCTTTTCATGAAAGAAATTGTTGAAAAAAGTACGCACGGAATTGATCTCCATACTGGTGCCATTCATCGAACTAATCTGCCACAAATCAGAGCCAATCTCGATGATAAAGAAACAGAAGAGCTGGCAATTGCATTTGATGTTCCCGTCGTCATCTCATCAAATTTACGCGATGGATCATTGAGAGAAGCCGCGGCTGAATTTGGAATCCCGATGTTATTATACGAAGCGGGGGAAGCGTTACGCTTTGATGAAGTGGCAATACGTGCAGGTGTCCAAGGAATTCTTAACGTCATGCGCAAACTGGAAATGCTGCCCCCAAGCAAAAAACGTTCTAAAAAAATTGTTGAACCAGTTGTTGCCCGTTCCAGTGCATGGGTTCGTGCACCTGATAGTGGCATTCTCAGAGCAATGATTCCATTAGGTGGCAGAGTAAAGAAAGATACATTATTAGGCGTGGTAGCTGATCCTTTTGGTGAAAAGGAGGTGAATGTGCCTTCATCTTACAATGGTATCGTTATTGGAAGAACAAATCTTCCATTGGTGAATGAAGGTGACGCGCTTTATCACATTGCGCGGTTTGAAGACATACAAGGAGTCGAGGCTAAAGTAGATGATTTTCAGGAAGAACACTTACCTGAGGAAATTTCATTTCCTGATTCCGAGAGCCCTATAATTTAATATAAATAAAAAATTATGGGTTAATTTTTTGTCTTTGGGAAGACAACGTGACATATATTATTCTTACCCAGTTTTTTCACTTTATACATTAAGTCATCACCTTTTTAAAAATATCACGACTCAATTCCCTATCCTCAACGTGATATTCATATAATTAAACAGATTAAAAAATCTATATTTTTAACTTAGAAAAAAATAATGAGATATTCGCGTATATTTTTTGATAAACTATAAATCCGTATGGGTAAATAATGGGAGGATTCAAATGTTTCGCATATCTAGTATTTTTTTATCTTTAGCTTTATTGTCATCCATTGCTAATGCCAAACTTATAACAGAAGAGGTCAGTTACAATTCTGGCAACACAAATATGAACGGCTATATTGCTTATGATGATAGCATCAAAGGAAAACGCCCAGGCATTCTAGTTGTACACGAATGGTGGGGGCATAACGATTACTCTAGAACAAGAACCGAGATGCTTGCCAAACTAGGGTATACAGCAATTGCCATTGACATGTATGGCGATGGTAAAACTGCAAACCACCCAAAAGGTGCAAAAGCGCTGGCAATGGGAGCTAAAAAAGACATGTCTATTGCTGAAGATCGTTTCAATGCAGCGCTGACAGTCTTAAAAGGTCATAAAAGTGTTAATAGTGAGCAAGTATCAGCAATTGGTTACTGTTTTGGTGGTGGTATAGTGCTAGATATGCTAAGACGAGGACTAGAAATTGATTTAGCAGGTATTTTTCATGGTGGACTCAAAACTAATAATCCAGCAAAAATTGGTAGTTTAAATGGAACCAAAGTCATGGTATTTAATGGGGCGGACGATAGTTCAATCAAAATTGACCATATTCAGGACTTTGTAGCTGAAATGACCTCTGCTAAAGCCAATTTAACATTGGTTAACTACCCTAATACAGTTCACGCTTTCACTAACCCAGAAGCAACAAAACTAGGGGAAAAATTTAATTTTTCAAATCTAGCATACAATCAAGAGGCTGATAAAGACTCATGGAAAAAGTTTACAAATGCATTAAACGAGCTGTATTAGATTTGAGGTTTGCCACTCTTATTAGTCATTTATCTGAATGACATAGGGGGTGGATTGAAATCCTACCCCACCTGAGAAGGATAGTTTATTAAAACATCCAGACTGCCTCACAGGGTTCCAGGGTGGTGTAACAAGATGACTGTAGGTGGTCAAACCCTTACTTTAGGATTTGGTCTCTCAATGGTCTCCAATACTTTTTCAAGCAAACGAAAAAAAACCCGCATTTCTGCAGGTTTTGATATAAAAAGCTTACGTGAAGCCATTATTAATATGGCTCCTCGAGGAGGGCTCGAACCTCCGACAAACGGATTAACAGCCCACGCAAAAACACTTAAAAACGGCTAAAAACCCTCTGTTATAACATTACAACAACCAACTTGGGTGTTTTTAGCCTGTTTTAAAGGTTTGTCGTCGTCAACTTGTCGTCAACTTTTTTTAGTGCTTTTCATCAAAATGTCGTCAATTTATCGTCAACATTTTGTATATTGTAACCTTAAAAAATTAGTCAAATTTATTGGATTATTTTTAAACAAATTTAATATTTAAACTCTAAATCAGCCATCAAACCAACCTTCTTTTTGATGCCTAACTCTAACCACTAATATATTATTACTACTATCAACAAGATAGACAATTAAATGGGATTGAAAAGGATAAATTCTTACAGGCGGGTTAATCTCAAATCTTTGCTGAGCCAGCTCAGGATTTTGACTTAGTAGTTCAAATGTATTTGATAAAGATAAGTGATATGCTTGCGCTTGGTTAACGCCGAACCCTTTGCCACCTTCAATAAAAATTGAAATAATATCTTCTTCGGCCTCAGCAGTTAGAGAATAACTCATTTATATACTACTTTTATTTAAAGTGATTGACAGCTACTTTAGCCAACTCTTCCATAGATCGTGACCCTACACCACTCTCAAGACCTTTAGTTACCATAGCCTGCATTTGCTGAATTTTGATATTGGTATCTTGATCTTTTCTGATTAAATCTCTAACGTAATCGCTGGTATTTGTATACCTACCAGAGTTTTGCGCTTGAAACTCTACCCAGGTTTTCATTTCATTTGGTAATGAAACATTCATTGTAGCCATAACAACCCCTATATTGCTTAATATTTATGACATATATTAGCAGATATTGACAAATATTGCTATTATTGTAAAAAACTCTACTTTTGTTAGGAGTTAATTTTTGGGAGGATTACACTTTCACGAGACTATTTAGAAGAGCATATTTATGGTTGGAATAAGGACATAGAAAGTAATGCACTAGAAGTGCACATTCATCATTTAAGAAAAAAACTCGGGAATTCATTTATACAAACCATTAGAGGAGTTGGGTACATCATCCAAAAAGAAAAATTATGAGATCTATTCGCAATAGAATTCTCATCATACTGCTCACCACATTTGTCAGCATTTGGCTGGTAATGATGACCTATACTTGGTACAACACAAAACATGAAATTGAAGAGGTGTTTGACGCTCAATTGGCCCAGGCAGCTAATGTTTTACTTGGATTATTAACCCATAACACCAATGTTAAAAGTTTAGACAGTTCTCCTTTTAGCCTTACAGAAAAGGACTTGGATCATAATTATGAAAAAAAATTAGCATTCCAAGTGTGGAGTGAAGGAAGGTTATTATTTCGCTCCGACAATGCACCAGATTTTCAAATGGTACAACTATTTGGCTATAGTGATGGCAAGCTTGATAATCAATTGTGGCGCTTTCTTTATCGAAAAGATGTTAAATCAAACCTATTAGTTATTGTTGGAGAAGAGTACAGTATTCGTCAAGAATTAGCCTTTCAAATAATATTACAAGTATTTTTACCTATAATCATCGCATTACCTATTTTAGGATTTTTAATTGTTCTCGGTGTTGGCAAGGGGCTAAAACCACTACAACAACTAACCAGTGAGGTTCAAAAACGCTCAATTAACCAATTATCACCTATTTCTACAGGTCTTATTCCGCATGAGGTTTTCCCGATTGTTTCTGAGATTAATCAACTCTTAAAAAAACTTAAAAGATCGATTGATACCGAGCGTCAATTTACCGCAGATGCATCACATGAATTAAGAACTCCTTTAGCCGCATTAAAGACACAAGCTCAAGTAGCTCAGCGAGCAAAAAATGATACTACTAGAGAGCATGCATTAAAGAAAATTGTAGAAGGAGTGAATAGGTCTTCACACCTTGTAGAGCAGTTATTGACACTTGCAAGATTGGATCCTGAGTCAATTCAGAATGAATTTGAAGAGATAAATTTAACCAAAATTACCCGACAGTCGATAGCTCAAGTGTCGCATATTGCACTAGATCGCCAAATAAAAGTTAGTTTAAATGCAGATAAAAACATTACTTTAAATGGCATTGGGGCTTTATTTGAAATTCTCATTATAAATTTATTAAAAAACTCTTTTACTTATACGCCAAAAAATGGGAAAGTTTCTGTACTACTAACCAGTGATGTTAAGTGGGTAACCATTAGTGTATCGGACTCTGGAGTTGGCATACCTGAAGAATTGCGTGGTCGTATTTTTGACAAATTTTATAGAATTTCAGGTAATAAACAAACAGGGTCTGGGCTTGGATTATCAATAGCTAAGCGCATTGCTGAAATTCATTTGGCAGAAATTACAGCTGATACCTCAGAGTATGGTGGAGCCATGATTGTTGTTAAATTTCCAATTTTAAAAAAATAGAATGGCTTGAAGTCGTTTATGTATTTATTTAGATTGTATTACTCTTTTTAGCGCCCCCCTTGAGGGGTATGAAATTATTTTTGTGTCCAAGTTTTCCAGGCCACTACAGTAACACCTGTCCGATTCATATGCAGTTGTAAACAAGCTTTTATCTGGTATCGTTCACCGTTAATAGGCTGTTATACGAATTAAAAAATACTTTAATTAGTTAAAAAAATAAAACTAAATTATGAAAAAAATCTTTACTACTCTTATTTTGGTAATACTTACTATATCCTGCTCAGATCAAACGCTTAATGCAGATAATGCGATTGATATCAACGGCACAATTTATAAAAAAGGTAGTTTGGAATTATTTACCGGAAAGGTTGTTACTAAACATAAAAATGGTCAAATAATTAGAGAGTCTAATTACAGAAATGGTAAAGAACATGGTCGGTCAATGTTTTATTTTCCCAATGGTAGTAAGGAATTTATTGCAAATTATCAAAACGGTATAGAGCATGGCGTGACAACTTTTTGGCGTAAAAATGGCTATAAAGAAATTGAACTAACCTATAATAATGGCATGCTTAACGGCCCTAAAACCTGGTTTTTTTCCAACGGAGAAAAGATGAAGCAATATAATTACAAAAATAACCAACTAGAAGGTAGTTCCACCTGGTGGGGCAAATCAGGAAAAATCTGGGAAGAAAAAACCTTTAAAAACAATAAAGAAATAAATTAAATACTGACAGTATAGCTGCCTATTTTTCTAAGTTTTTCTCGATTTAATACTTTTAGTTTTTTATGTCTACATTCGATCAAGTCTTCTTTTTTGAATTGAGATATCACACGAGAAACATGCACTTTTGTTAACCCGAGAATATCAGCCATATCCTCTTGGTTCAATGGAAAAAAACAACCTTCTGACTTGTCAAGTGAATACCCAGGGACTTGCTTCTTAAGTCGCTCTGTAACATCCATTATTAGATAGGCTAGCGCTTGTCTGGCGTCTTTACGACCTAGGCTTAATAAATATTGCTGATAAGAGGAGTTACTTTTAGCAAGGTTTTCAATCAAGCGCATAGCAACAGCACTATGATTTTTCACCAAGTTGTCCAAAGAGGTGTTACTCATAACACATACTTTTACATCGGAAATGGCTTGTGCAAAATACCCATTATCTTTATTAACACCAAAGCCAATCACATCGCCAGGCAAAGCCAATTGAAATATTTGTCGAGAACCATCTTCCAGTAAAGTGCCTAAAATCACACAGCCTGAGGCAAGGATGTAGCTTGATCTTGCCTGATGTTGCTCATTGATAATATACTCACCTGACTTGCAGTGTCTTTGCAGGTTAATATGTGCCTCTGCCGGTACAATTTCTTCATTGTCCAAATCTTTAAACAGTGAATTATGCCTCACGCCACACTCTAAACAGTTTATGTTTTTTTTATCACTAGCCCCACAAGCCATACTTTCTCCTCAAGTTTTCAATATTACTATATTAACATATAGTAATATACTATTAATTGACCAAGGTCAATAGTAACCATATAATTGAGATTATAAGCAAAAAAAAACAATTAAAGCTAAAATTTAGAAAAAACATAAAAAAAGCCTGTACATAAGTACAGGCTTTTAAACTTTTTAAAGTTTGGTGCTATTTAGCCAAAAGTATCATTGGTGATATTATCAAACCAAGAATAACCATTTTGCTCTTCTCTTGCTCTAAACTTGGCATCAAACTTGTCTGGTGTCAAACCGCCAGAGCCCTCAACCTTGACAATTTTTCCACCTTTATAAGCATAAACCATTGCCACAGAAATACCATCACCTGGTGCAATCACACTATAACAAGTATTAACATATGAAGGATCTGGAACTTTGTCGCCATTCAGTAATGCCACAATAGCTGCTGCACATACCTTGCCTTCTGAATTGGCTGCATAGCCAGACTTAGGCAATGGAGATTGAATTGCTGCATCACCAATCACATGGATATTTTTGTGAATGGTTGATTCGAAAGTTTTGCCTTCAATAGGGCACCAGCCAGAATCATTAGTTAAGCCAGCAACATGAGCAATATGCCCTGCTTTTTGAGCAGGGATAATATTAATTACATCACCTTTATAGTCGTCAACTTCTCCAGATAATTTCATACCAGCAACATCAACTGATTCAATCTTACCACCAGCAGAGCCTTTCACCCATTCAATCATAGAGTTGTCCGTGCCATAGCCGTAATGCTTTTTCCAGCCGCCCATAAACAAGCCAAATTTAGAGAATTTTTCCTTATCATCCAAAACTAAAATTTTAGCTGTAGGGTTGTTATGCTTCAAGTAATGAGCAATTTGTGCGGTACGCTCATAAGGCCCTGGAGGACAACGGAATGGATTAGGTGGCGCAGAAATGATGACTGTTCCACCCTTTCTCATTGATTGGATTTGATCACGCAACATTACTGTCTGTGGCCCCGCTTTCCAAGCATGAGTGATTTTTGTATTTGCAACCTCTTCACTGTAACCATTAATTCTATCGTAACGGAAATCAATACCTGGTGCAACGATACAACGATCATAATTGAATGTCTTTCCGCCTGCGGTTTTAACTGACTTAGCCTGTGCATCAATATTAATAACTTTATCAATCACAACATTAATACCATGCCCTCTTAGACCGTCATAGCCAAACTTAATCTCGTCAAGACTGCGTTCGCCACTAACTACTAAGTTACTGGTAAAACCAGTGTAGTAGTCTTTATTAGCTTCGATTAAAGTAACATCAACCGACTTATCCATCATTTTGATGTATTTTGCAGCTACTGCACCACCCATGCCGCCACCAACAATAACAACTTTTTTGCTAGAGCCGCCAATCGCAAATGGTGTGTATGTCGCAGCAGTTGCAACTGTCGCACCTAGACCTAATGTTTTTAAAAAACTTCTTCTATTTTGTTTACTCATCAGTATTCCCCTTATTTTTTGCCACTAGCATAGTAGTCAACAACCAACTCAAACGCATCTTTATTACGCTTAAATAGTTTTCTCATTTTCTTTGACATTTTCTTATCTTGAGGACGTGAACCATCATGAAAGTCAGTTAAAGAATATTTTAAGAAAAGCTTGGCATTGCCAGATAATTGACCCGCATCATCATCTGCCACTGTTCCAGCCTCTGTATGACACTTGTCACAATATTTCTCGTGTAACGCCTGTCCTGCTTTGGCTTTAGCAGCATCAAATGATTGGCTAGTGTTTTTATTAACCTCTTGTTCAGCAAAAAAACTACCCATTGACTCAAACTGCTCTTCGGTATAACCCTTGGCAATTCGACCCATTATTGTAGACGCTCTTTCGTCAGACTTGTATGCATTCATACTTTCTACTAAATAAGTCGATGACAAGCCCGCAATTGACGGAATGGCGTTACCAGTACTGGCACCATTAGTACCATGACAACCTGCACAAGTGTAACTTAACATTTCTGCACTTGGCTCAGCTTGAGCTTGCATACCTAATGCAATACCAGCTACTAATAGTGCGGATTTAATGATTGTTTTTTCTATCATATAAAACTCCATGATGTTTGTTTAAAATTAACCCTTCGCTTTTAACTTATAAAGCAAAGCCCCTCACAATTAATAATAAAGACAAATATTTTTTTATTAATTTAACTCCATTCTATACCTATGCTTTTAAAAGAAAATAACATAAGTTATTTTGCTAAAAAAAATACTACTGAATAGATCTCTCCACCTTACCCGCTGCTTTCGCCTTTTCTAACACCTCTTGTTTTTTATCAATATACTTAATAATTTTTCCAGCATGTGTAAGTGCAGGATCCAGGCTTAGTGCATGCTCAGCCATAGCTTTAGACATTCCATACGAACCAAGATGTAAGTACGCAATTGACATCGATGTAAACAACTTAGAATCTTTCGGATCTAATAGTGTCGCCTCTTGGTAATTAGCAATTGCTTGTTTATTTTTGTTTTCTGACATATACAAGCTTGCTAGGGCTACATAAGAACTCTTACTTGGTGAATTGCTAATTGTTTGTTTCAACTCTTTTTCGATTCTTTTAAATTTTAGATCATCCATTGTTTGACTCACTTGCTGCAATATCTTACTTGCAGCCGATGGATTTGCATTAACTGAATAACTCAAACTTAACGATAAAAATAAAGCCGATAGAATGATAGGTTTAAATTGTATATTTGTTTTCATATTATTTCCTTGAGACCTTTGCACTTATACCCTGTGGACAGAAGTGCAAAGATCTCTCCTTAAAAAATTATAAAAAAAACACCTTTGCCGAGTTGCCCCGACAAAGGTGTCTTAATTAAGATTTATAACACTAAATTATTTTTCAAATTGAGCTTTAAAATCTTTGGTTGCTTGGGCGCGGATCTCTCTTTGCCTATCCGTCATCTTGCCTAAGAACCACTTATGATTATCTGAATTCAGAACCTCATTAAGTACAGCCTTAAGATGATGCGCTTGCGCTTGCTTCTCCTTAGAGAATGATGACTCACCTTCATGAATTAATTCTTTCAATTCAGGAACCATCTCAGTGTAGAAGTTTTTAGCAATCTCGTAAGTGCCTTCCCAATGAGTGATATCAGGACCCATCATAGAAGCACCATGACGAGCACGACGACCTTCGTGATGCCATAGCTCAAACCATACGAAATCAAGCTTGTTACTAAACTTAACTGGATTCATTAATGGCTTCGCAGCTTTCATTAACTTCAAACCAGGTTTAGCAAACTTCTCATTGTACAATTCAATCAAACCGTCATACTGCAGGTAGAAGTTTTCTACGTAATCATCTGAGTGACAAGCAGAACAAACATCTTGCATACTGTCTCTACGAGTCTTCCAGTCAATATTTTGACTAGCTAGACCCATTTTCTTATCAGACACTTCAGGACGAATTGACACTGGTGGACGGTTATTCCAAGAAATACGCAATCCAACATTATGCGTTACATCTTGGTTTTTAGTTGCACCCATGTGACAACTTGAACAAGTAGGCGCCTGGTAGTAATCTTCACCTGGAATCCACTTAGACTTATCCATGCCTAACTGACCTTTCTGAGAAGCATATTGAATACCATGCTTAGACTCATTGTAGATCTCGATATGCGGATGATCAGGACCCATGTGACATCTACCACATGTTTCAGGAGCACGAGCTTGCTCTACTTTAAAAGTATGACGAGCATGACATGCTGTACAAGCACCTTCTGAGCCATCAGGGTTGATTCGACCAATGCCTGTATTAGGCCATGTTGCAGGATCTAATGCGCCATCTTCTAGCACCTTAACTTGCGAACCATGACACTGCAAACAACCATTAACAGCCGCTGCTGAATTGCCACCTGGAAAGCCTTCAGTAACAAACGAACTATTACCTTCAACTACTTCGGCTAGTAAATTATCTAACGAACCTAAGATTCGGCCTGCTTTAGCGTGATGCGACTCTTCAGCCTCTTTTACCTCTTGAGCATGACAATTAGCACAATCACGTGGCGATACGATAATAGAAATTAATTTCTTATTGCCTTTTTCACCGTGTAAAAATGCATCACTATCACCTTCATTGGCAGCATGACACTCATAACAACCTACCTTGGCACGGTGATGTTTGGAATCACCCCATTGCTGCACAACACCATTGTTGTCTTTCTTATGGCAAGATGTACACTCTTTAGACTCTTCAGACATTCTTTCTGGTGGCTCAGTAACCGACGCTAACGCCACAGAACCTAAGAATGTTAAAGAAAATAAAAGAATCAAGCTTCTAATTATTTTATTCATAAAAACCTCTCTTGTTTATTTTATAAAAATAAGCCCTGCCATAAAAAGCCAAAGCAACCCCTGGTTAACAACAAATTAGATAAACCAAAATAAATTTATTGATAACTTAATTGTAAACAGGGTTAAAAAATAAACAAATAACATAGATTATTTTTAAAAAAATAATTTAAACTATAATTCATTTAAGCCCTCTTTAACGTATTCTCCCCAAAAGTAGTACAAAATCAAAAGAGGGCTCCTAACTTGCACGAACAACAAACACCATGATTAAAAAAACCAAATTCAATCTTTTATTTTTTCTATTATTTTTTAGTTCATCTTTGATAGCAAATAGCATCAACACAACAATAATCAAATCTGATTATAAAAATGTACGTAGTAATATTCTTGATTCAATTGAAGAGAAGGCTTTAAATATTGCCAATGTATATCATGCCAGTGAAATGCTAAATCGTACCAAGGGGATTTTTAGCTTTGGCAGAAATATTTATAAAAATGCTGAAATTATTGAATTTTGCTCAGCAAAAATATCACATGAAATGGCTAGAGCAAACCATTTAAATATTTTACTATGTCCTTTTAAAATTGCTATTTATACGCTTAATAGCAATCCAGAAAATACTTATGTAATCTATTCTGTACCCGACCCAATTGATGAAAATTCTAAAAAATCAATGGCAAAAGTTACTGCGTTAATCAGGTCTATTGTTGAAAGTGCGGCTTGGTAATTATCTCGCTTTGCAGCTGCTCGACACAACGCCTTAGTATAACTCTCTCTTTTACTAAATAAAGCCGACCTATCTTAACCAAGGCATCATAATATTTTCAGGTTTGGTAAATTTGTTAATGTCATAACGCATACCAGACATCGATCCATTCATAATTGACATATCATTACTCATATGGGCCATGGATCCATTCATAGTTTTAATATTGTCATTCATTTGAGAGATTCCAGAACCCATACCTTGCATGTCTCTACCCATAGAAACCATTGAATGTGTCATCACATTCATATCACGTGCAACATTAGCAAAGTCATCACCCATTTTCTTTTGGCCTTCTACCATGCTATTAGCCATTTGCACCATATTGCCCGCCATACCGTGCATGTCTTTAGCCATGGAATGAACATCCCTAGTCATTTGTTCGACTGCCTTGGTCATGTTGGTCATGTCTCTGCCCATGTTATACATAAATGAGCCCATGCCATAAGCACCAATACCACCCGCAATAAACAACATAATTTTTATAAAGTTTTTTGACATCATTGACAAAACAAGCCTTTATATAAAGCTCATAAAAAGTCTGTTAATTATTCAACTTTAGTGGTAGCTGAATTCTTCTCACCAGTGTTACTTACCCACGACAGTGTAATTGCATCACCTTTAGCGCCATTTAATTTAACAAATAAGTACGGATTTGCAGATACTGTAGAGTTAGGTGATAGTCTTAACATCTCTTTGCCATTTTTTAAAATAGTGATGTGACTAATGTATTCTTCAGCAACAACATTTCCCGCCTTATCTTTTCTGCGGCCAGTTTCCATTGGGTGTGTAATTTTATATTTAACTTCAATAAGGCCGTTTTTCATTTTTGCTCTTGCTTTAATTTTCTTTGTCATAATAATTCTCCTTAATCTTGTTGATTAACAACCGCCTTTAGTTACTTTAGTATTACTCGAAGCAGTTACAAAACCACTTGCTGTATGCACAATTGCTGTAACTTTGGTAGGTTTTCCCAATTTCACTCTAAAACTGGCAAAAGCGGCAACTTCTTCAGAGTCAAAATCGATGCGCATCGCCACAGGCTTAATGTTTTCATGAACGATCAAAAAGATACTTTTTACGCCAGTTAGCGCCGTAGCATCAACTGTAACTGGCACTTGCGAACCATTCTCAGCCACTTTTGGCGTTTTAAGTTTTAGTTTAGATGATTCGGAATGCTTGCCGCCCGTAATCGCATCAATCGCGTCTAGTGCTGCCATCTTTCCCATCATCTTATTTGCCAGTGCATTGAGTGGCACCATGCCTGATAATGCTAATGCACCACCGATTAATACTTTTATAGCGGATCTTCTATTCATTTTTCTTATCTCCTTATTTATAAATATTATTTAAATTTCATCACGAAATCTGAATGGCATCTTTTGGACAAATTGAAATGCAATCACCACAGCCATTACAATTTTCCGTATTTAAATCTATGCCGGGAATGCCGCCCATTTGCAAACTAAACTCAATAGCACCATGATCACACACCTCAGAACATGACTGACAAACTACGCCAATTTTAGACAGGCAATTGTCTTTAATTTTTGCTGTTAAATCCCAAGGCCTCTTACTAACCACCTCAAAAGCATTATATTTACAAGATTCAACGCATTTTTCACAAAAGCTACAACCCCCTTTAGTAAAGTCAACCACAGGAAATTTTCCCGCTCCTGTAGATATAATTTTCTCAGGACATGCATCTACGCAGGCTCTGCAACTATTACACAGATCTACAAACTGCTCTTCACTCTTGGACCATGGCGGTCGAATAACAACTTTTTTATTCAACCCCCAACCCCCTCTCAGAAATTGAGCTCTAGTAATTTTAGCCACTAATCTAAATTAACAAAATCACTCTCAACTAAAGGGTCTAATTTAGCTTGCGGCACATGACATTGTAAACAGAAGTATCGTCTTGATGACATTTCAGGCAAACGCTCATCATCCCTTGTAAAGAAGTGTGTACTTGACATCTTAGGTGATCCTTCTTCTTTGTAATTTTCATCACTATGACAACTTAAGCATTTATTCTGTTTAAGATTAATTATCATTCCAGCTGTTTTATGTGGAATTAATGGCGGTTGATCGTCGTAGTTTCGCTCAAACTCTACGTTCTTTTCAATCCACTTAAAATTTTCTGGTGCAATTGATAGATCATCAAGCACATGCGTACCACGAAGCGAGGCAACATCAACCACATCAGCTGCTGAACTTACTGCATCAGAAACCTTGTCAACGGTTGACTCTGCAACATCTTTAACGGCGCCTACTGTGTCAGTTGCAACCTCTTTAACCTCTTCAACTACCTCTTTAACACTGTCCATCATTGTTGAAAATGGGTTGTTCCAGTTATGCCCAGAATCAAAGAAATTTGCCTGAACACCTAAGGTAAAAAATGCAGCGATAACCATTGCTAGTATTTTAGTTTTCATGATCATCTCCTCCTAGACCTTAACAATTTTAACTGGGGTTTTTTTATAATCCGTTTCTTTAGAAAGCGGATCTGTTGCATCTAATATTAATTTGTTAACTAAGCGTGATGCATCAAACCAAGGTACAAACACCAAGCCCCTAGGTGGTTTATTACGACCTTTGGTTTCAACCATGGCAACTATCTCGCCACGTGATGATGAAACTTTGGCATTTTTACCTCGTCTCAAACCTCTAGATTTAGCATCATCTGGATGCATGTAAATAACAGCGTCTGGTACCGCTCTATAAAGCTCTGGGACACGTCTGGTCATGGTTCCAGAATGCCAATGTTCTAACACACGGCCTGTTGACATCCATAAATCAAATTCTTCGTTTGGCACTTCTGCAGGTGGCTCGTATGGTGCTGTAATAATATTTGCCTTACCATCTTTGTTGCCATAGAAACTAACCTCTTCACCAGCTTTAACATAAGGATCATAACCTTCACGGTAGCGCCATAGCGTTTCTTTGCCGTTAACCACTGGCCAGCGTAAACCTCTAGCTTTATGATAAACATCAAAGTCAGCTTGCTCGTGACCTTTTTTAGGACCTTCAAGCTGGAAACGACGGTATTCTTCAAACAGGCCTTTTTGAATATAATAACCAAAATCATCCATTTCATCGTTAGCATATTTATTACCACGATCATCGGTAATATCTTGCTTGGCAAATTTATCCACCTGGCCGTTGGCATACAGCACATCGTATAAATTTTTGCCTTTATACTCTGGATTTTGAGCTAATAACTCATCTGACCAAGCATCGTCCGTTGTAAATCTCTTAGAAAATTCAACCATTTGCCATAGATCTGATTTGGACTCACCTGGTGCCTGAACCTGTTGACGCCAAAATTGAGTGCGTCTTTCCGCATTACCATAGGCGCCCTCTTTTTCTGCCCACATTGCTGTTGGTAAAATAAGATCGGCTGCTTGCGCAGATACGGTTGGATACGGGTCTGATACCACGATAAAATTATCTGGATTTCTCCAGCCGGGTAACATTTCATCATTAATGTTTGGACCAGCTTGCATGTTGTTGTTACACATGACCCAATAAACATTTAACTTGCCATCTTTTAGCGCTCGACTTTGTGCAACCGCATGCAATCCTTTTTTGCCTGGAATAGTACCTTCTGGCAATTTCCAAATTTTCTCGGCAAAATCACGATGTGATTTTTTCATGATGACGTAATCTGCAGGCAAACGATGAGCAAATGTACCCACTTCACGGGCAGTACCACAAGCGGATGGCTGACCTGTTAGAGAGAATGGGCCGTTGCCAGGCTCGGAAATCTTACCTGTTAACAGGTGTACGTTATACATCAGGCCATTTACCCAAACGCCACGAGTGTGCTGGTTAAAGCCCATTGTCCATAATGAGACAATTTTTTTATCTGGATCGGCGTACAACTTGGCTAGGCGCTCTAATTTTTCTGCTGGAACGCCTGAAATTTCAACTGCCTTTTCTAAAGTATAAGGTTTAAGCGATTCTTTATATTCTTCCCAACTAATTTTAGTGAGTTTGCCTTTATTGGCGTTTTTGGCATTTTTTTGTAATGGATGATCATCTCTCAAACCATAGCCAATATCGGTTGGCGTCTTGTTGAAATTCACATGCTTTCTTAAGAAATCTTTGTTATAGGCTTTATTCTCAACAATGTAATTCGCAATGTAGTTAAGAATGGCCAAATCTGACTGCGGATGCATAATCATGCCATTGTCTGCCAGCTCAAATGAACGGTGCTCATAAGTTGACAATACATGTACTTCAGAACCAGGCTTGGTTAGACGTGTATCAGATATGCGCGACCATAAAATTGGGTGCATCTCTGCCATGTTTGAACCCCAAAGCACAAATGCTTCACCATGCTCAAAGTCATCATAACAACCCATTGGCTCATCAGAACCAAAGGCACGAATAAATGCACCTACTGCTGACGCCATACAGTGACGAGCATTAGGATCAATATTGTTTGATCTAAAGCCTGCTTTAAATAATTTAGAAGCGGCATAACCCTCCCAAACAGTCCACTGACCAGATCCAAACATACCAACACGTGAGGTCATCTTCTCAACAGGTTTGCCTTTATTTTCTTCTTTGGATACGTTAAGAGCAGTCTTCCACTTCTCTTCCATAACGTCAAATGCTTCATCCCAAGATACTGGAGTAAAATCACCATTCTTATCATATTTTCCGTTTTTCTTACGTAAAAGTGGTTGAGTAAGGCGATCTTTACCATACATGATTTTAGATAAGAAATAGCCTTTGACACAATTAAGACCTTTATTAACTGGTGCATCAGGATCGCCTTGTGAGGCTACCATCTTTCCATTTTTAGTACCTACTAAAACTGAACAACCTGTGCCACAGAAGCGACAGGGAATTTTATCCCACTTAATACCGTCAACACTTTCATTGTAGTTTGAAAGAGCAATGCCTGGCAAAGTAACACCAGCCGTTACAGCTGTTGCACTTATTGCACTATTTTTAATGAACTCTCTTCTGGTGATAGCCATCTTTTTCCTCGCAGATTTAGTTAAAAAACAAATTACCTATTAAAATGAATTGACAACTTTAAACTGTTGCTAGAATCATTTCATTAACATAGGTTGATTTGCGCTAATTTTTTTTAAAACGCGAAGAATAACTAAATACTTTTGGCTCGCAAATATCGATACAACGACCACAGTTAGTGCAGTTTTTATCCAAGATAATACTACTGTTATTTCCTTTTAAGGCAGGATTTATTATTTGTGATTCTGGACACACTGCGTAGCATTCTAAACAATCTGTACATTTTTCACGCTCTTTTGCATTCACCCTTAACAAGGAAACTTTTCCAAGCAAGCTGTAAAAAGCACCCATTGGGCACAAGCGCGAACACCAGCCATTTTTAACCACAAATAAATCAAATAGAAAAATTAATACAATTAGACCCCAGCCAAAACTCATACCAAAAATAATGCTACGATGTAAGATTGATACCGGGTTAACTAACTCCCAAACAATTGAACTAGTTAGCCAGGCAGTGGACATACTTACTGCTAATATCCAATACCGGGTTTTATTTGAAACACCGCTGCTAGTTGCTTTAATACCTAACTTACAACGAAAGTAATTAGCCGCATCAGTCACAATATTCATCGGACAAACCCAAGAGCAAAAAACCCTACCACCAACAACAAGATAAAATATTAGCACAATTAAACCACCAATTAATGCATCTACAGCAAGCGAATGACCAGCAAAAAATGATTGTAATAAAATAAAAGGGTCGCTAAGTGGTAGCGTGTCTAGTATTAAACTTGAGGTTAAATTACCCTTAATAATCCAAACGTCAAACCAAGGCCCCAGTAAAAACAAAAATAAAATACCTAGTTGTGATAGGCGACGCAAAATAAGATATTTGTTTGCTCCAATCCAGCCTTTAGTTTTTTTGGCATCATCGCCGACTACTTGGCAGATATTTATTTTTTTCATTTTCTCTTGATATTAAATAACGGATTAAGGCTATTGAGCGAATCTAGCGCATTATCCAAACTAGACTCAACCTTGATGTCGGTCAGCCCTTTACCATAGAGGTCATATTGCTTACCTTCAGGGAGATTATATTTATGTTCAATATCAGGTGAAACCAATGATCCGCCAGCTTTTTGTTTTTCTTCCCAGCCAAGTTTGTAATGGTCCTGACGCTTACCCATGACCAACTGCATTGGTAGTACCTTAATAACTGCTTCTTCCATAATACATGCTTCTTCACATTTTCCGCACCCTGTGCAATGATCATAATTAACAATTGGAATAAAGAGTGTATGACTTCCGCTACGCTTATTATGCTTCATTTCAATGGTAATGGCCTTGCCACGAATTGGACACACATTAAAGCACACCTCACATCTTAACCCTTGATAAGCAATACAGCCTTCGGTATCGACAATTCTTGCCAAGCCCATTTTGGAATTATTAATATCAGTTAGGCTTTTATCTAGTGCACCAGTTGGGCAGGCTTTAACACAAGGAATATCGTCACACATCTCGCACCCTGCTTTACGCGCAGTAAAAAATGGCGTACCTATGGCAACACCATCTTTCTCAGTTGCTAATGATAGGGTTGGAAACGGGCAATCATTCACGCAGAGTCCGCAACGAATGCAAGCAGAAATAAAATCTTTTTCTTTGAGGGCGCCAGGTGGACGAATGGCTGTTGCAGGAATGGAATAAGCATATTTTGAATAGCTAACAATCCCGGTTGCGATTAGCGCTGAAGTAGTGGCCAATTTAGCAGAATTTAAAAAAAACTCTCTGCGTGAAATGGCCATAATAGTTAGTTAAACTTCTTCCGAGTGCTGGTAAGTTAGTACAGTGGAAGTCACATTAGGAATATCATTAAAACTACTCATGGTATCCATGATTTGCTTTCTACCATCAAGCTCAATGGTAACAATTAGGCGTGAATTATCAGTTACATGATGAACCTCGACACCATCAATTGCGCTCAATGTGTCTTTTACTTCTTGCTCTTTGTCTTTTTGCGCAGACACCAACACACCGCAGACATCAATTCTATCGCTCACTTCAGCCATAACCACATTCTCTAATATACGAAAATTTATTATATAAACAGTTGTCTAAAATAAAAACAACCTATGTTATTTTATAATTAACAATGAGTGCATTTTGCATATATGTAGTGACCCATTAATTTTGAATACACCTTAAAGTTAATACGGACACTTGCACTGCATAACTCTATGCGGATGGTTAATCCTTTAATCAAACTATCAAAAACACGCTAATTTTTTATAGAATAATTAAAAAATCCGACGTATTGTCGACAATTTGTCGTCTTTTTAGGGGTTTTTCGATAAGCGTAAAAAGGGCTTAATCTCTGAAACCCTTATGGTGTATGGTGGGGCGTGAGCGATTTGAACGCTCGACCAGTGGATTAAAAGACTCCCCTGGAACATCTAAAAACGCCCTATACCGCCCTACTAAAGCACTTTTTTATCACTTTAAAATGATATAAAGGGTTTTAAGTAGTTCTTTGTTGCGGTTATTAACCTTTATAAACCTCATTGTGCGTACCAATAGCTACCGGAATAATTTTCTTATCTTTAACCATGAACTCAATACTAATCCGATAGCTTATATTAATTGAAATAGAGTGCAAATCTTTAAGCTTTCCAGATAGTGAATGAATTCTAAGTGACGGATGAAAAGGATCAAGCTCCATCAGCTGAATAGTCTTAGCATACTGATTTTTTATATCAGTGTGCTTTTTTAAAAACTTTGCCACTCGCTTTTCATACGAGGGTGTAAAAATTAATTGATACATTAAAGTTGAGCTAAATGCTCATCAGCACTCATCGTTGTGCCTTTGCCTGCTTTAATTTCAGCTTTCACCTCTAATAATGCAGTCTCAAGTTCGCATTCACGAAGATGGTTATACCTCTCGAGACTCACTGTAACGTATTTAGATTTACCTCTAACGGTAATAACAGCCTCATCATTATGCTTAAGCACATCATCAAACACGCCAACACCACGAGTTTTAAGTTCATTTGCAACAATGTTCATAACAACACCTTTAATAGTATGATTAATAGTATTATATCAAATAGATAGACTCGTTTGTTAACTTTTTGTGTGATTTGATAACCTTAAATTATTTGTATTACGGGGCTATCTTTGTGTCCAAGTTTGACAGGCCACTACAGTTTGTCAGACCACTACACACACATAAATAAACAAGAAGAGTTTGCTAATGATATTAACTGCCTGGGTTTTTACTTTGAGGTTGACCGTACTTCAGTAGCAAGATCTAACCATTCAAGTAATTACAGATATATTTAAATAATCCTGAATAACTATCAAACATGACCCCTGTATGACCCCGGTATTTTTTAGCAGACGAAAAAAAAACCCGCATTTCTGCAGGTTTTGATATAAAAAGCTTACGTGAAGCCATTATTAATATGGCTCCTCGAGGAGGGCTCGAACCTCCGACAAACGGATTAACAGCCCACGCAAAAACACTTAAAAACGGCTAAAAACCCTCTGTTATAACATTACAACAACCAACTTGGGTGTTTTTAGCCTGTTTTAAAGGTTTGTCGTCGTCAACTTGTCGTCAACTTTTTTTAGTGCTTTTCATCAAAATGTCGTCAATTTATCGTCAACATTTTGTATATTGTAACCTTAAAAAATTAGTCAAATTTATTGGATTATTTTTAAACAAATTTAATATTTAAACTCTAAATCAGCCATCAAACCAACCTTCTTTTTGATGCCTAACTCTAACCACTAATATATTATTACTACTATCAACAAGATAGACAATTAAATGGGATTGAAAAGGATAAATTCTTACAGGCGGGTTAATCTCAAATCTTTGCTGAGCCAGCTCAGGATTTTGACTTAGTAGTTCAAATGTATTTGATAAAGATAAGTGATATGCTTGCGCTTGGTTAACGCCGAACCCTTTGCCACCTTCAATAAAAATTGAAATAATATCTTCTTCGGCCTCAGCAGTTAGAGAATAACTCATTTATATACTACTTTTATTTAAAGTGATTGACAGCTACTTTAGCCAACTCTTCCATAGATCGTGACCCTACACCACTCTCAAGACCTTTAGTTACCATAGCCTGCATTTGCTGAATTTTGATATTGGTATCTTGATCTTTTCTGATTAAATCTCTAACGTAATCGCTGGTATTTGTATACCTACCAGAGTTTTGCGCTTGAAACTCTACCCAGGTTTTCATTTCATTTGGTAATGAAACATTCATTGTAGCCATAACAACCCCTATATTGCTTAATATTTATGACATATATTAGCAGATATTGACAAATATTGCTATTATTGTAAAAAACTCTACTTTTGTTAGGAGTTAATTTTTGGGAGGATTACA